>Ga0209291_1000034_pt1 | contig 148057 bp, 127 predicted proteins | sample GOMGulsemesocosm_FD_184633 | JGI IMG/M metagenome (GOLD analysis project Ga0209291, IMG submission 184633) | Methane-oxidizing microbial communities from mesocosms in the Gulf of Mexico - GOM9B Gulf of Mexico (SPAdes) (version 2) | ecosystem: Environmental > Aquatic > Marine > Cold seeps... | reverse complement strand
GCTGCTTGTGAAACATTAAAAGAAGAAGGTGCTCGTAGAGCTTTAGTTTTACCCGTTGGTGGAGCATTTCATTCACCATTAATGGAGCCAGCACGTGAAGAACTTGCTGCAGCAATTGAAAACACTACTTTCAGCACTCCTTCTTGCCCAATTTACCAAAACGTATCAGCAAGTGCGATAACTGACTCAGAAGAAATTAAAAAGAATTTAATTCTACAATTAACTGCCCCAGTAAAATGGACACAATCAGTACAACAAATGATTGCCGATGGTGGAACTTCATTTACAGAAGTTGGACCTGGAAAAGTACTACAAGGTTTAATGCGTAAAATTGACAGAACTGTTGAAGCAAATGGAGCTAGCTTAAATATTGAAGCTTAATTTCATTTTTCTTATAAAGTAACAAAGGGCAGCTAATTTAGCTGCCCTTTGTTACTTTATAAAATCTCAGCTTACAAAGTCATTATAAGGAATATGATCCCCACAACCAACATTAGAATCACATTAATAAATGTTGTGAATTTCTTCTCTGGATTTTTATTCATTACCACAAAATACATTGGAATAAATAACACTAAAAATGCCATAACACTTATAGTTATCAAAATACGAGCATAAGGCCAATGCATTATCTTAAATAAACAACCTATTCCTCCAGCTAACATAAGTATAAATGCCGTAGACACTAAAATTGTATTATACTTAGCATCCGTATCCTTAAGTTTTAATATAATAAGTGATGGTATAAACAACAAACAAAACAACAATATTCCTGCAAATAATATAATCCCAGTTCCTGTTAAATGATGCAATTTATAATACACACCAAACCCAAGTAACAATACGGACAGCACTCCAGATACCTGAAGTGTAGCTTTTACAAGGTCTATACTTTTTGAATTTATTAAAGTATCTGTTTCGTGCTGTAGTTCTTTCAGTTCTTGATTAAAGAAACGAGGTATTATTTTTTCATAATGTGCTTCAAAGTCTCCGGTTTCGGATAGCTCTGTTTCGGTCAAACAACAAACATGATCAACGATATTCTCTTGCAAGTCTTTTAATACAATTCCTTTTCTTTTTAAATCGGATAAGATAAAATCAATATGTTCATCAGTAATCTTAAACATTTTCGGTTTTAGTATTTGTTCCTAACAACACCTGCATCGTTTTCATGAACTCTGCAAATTCAGTAACTTTTTCTTCTACAGATATTTTCCCTGATTTCGTTAATGTGTAATACTTACGTACACGCTTACCAATAAAAACTTTTTCAGTAACCAGCTCTCCTTTTTTCTCTAAAGCGTGTAAGGTAGGATATAACGCCCCTTCCGTAATTTGAATCTTCCCATCTGTTAATTCTTTTACTCGGTTGGTAATTTCATACCCATACATTTTACCTTGCTCTTTTAAGAGCTTTAAAATGATAGTTTTTAATGTCCCTTTTATTAATTCCGATGAGTACATATTATTTTATTTTTTGAAATAGAATATCTTTTACTGTTCCTTCCGATGCTATTAAAAATTCTACAACCTCTTTGCCATTTCTTCTAAAATGATATCGAGTTCTATCTTGAGATCCAAATTCATCTTTCTGACCTAAAATTAACTCTATTTTTGGATTATTAGGGAATTGACGAAAGAGTTTTCTGTTTTCGGTAAACAATTGATATGTTACATCCAATTCCTCTGAATAATACGTCCCTATAAAATCATTTAAATTAACCAATTCAGGGTTTTGTAACTTTACTCTTTCAAAATAAAACTTCGCTCCACCAAAATCTACTGCCAAATCACACTCCTTATTTTCATTGTTAAAAAACTGATAGCCAACACTTGAATTTTGAGCCCTATAAAATTTATTTTTTGTTACTTCTTTTAGAGGAATTGGCTTTCTTCCAAAACTACTTTTCGCTTTTAACACATTACCCTCTATAAATATCTTCATTCCTAAATCACTATTGATTTCTTGGTAATTCCCCTCTAACCCTTTCAATTCAACAGAAGAATGAGCATAATACTCTTTTTTTTCTGTTATACCTTCTTTCGATTTTAAGAACAAATCAAGAACTTTATATGATAAATTAACTGCATTAACTTCTTCTGAATTAGAATATGCTACCACCGCTAATTGTTCATCAGGCAAACAAATCAATTGAGATCGCATTCCTATATCTCGTCCACTATGGTTAATAGTTTTATACCCTTTGTAAGGTGATACAAACACCCCTCTTGCATACCTCATTTCTTCTCCGTTATTCAAAGGTTCTAGAGTTGTTAAAAATTTTGACAAATAAGAAAACTTAGATTCTTTATTTGTAAATATGTTTGACCACTTAGCCATATCTGCTATTGTACTCCCCACACCACCAGCTCCAATACAATGCGTTAAGGACCTAGGTTGTTTAAACTCCTTCCCTTCTTTATAATAAGAGTATGCTCTATTCTTTATTATCTGTTCTAAATAACTTTTATAAAATGTATGCTTCATTCCTAAAGGTTTAAATAATTCCTCCTTGGCAAAAACATCAATTTTATTTCCTGAAACTCGCTCAATTATTAAGGCAAGAAGTACATAATTTGAATTTGCATACAATATTTTTTCACCCGGAATATTGTTTACTCCTTTTTGACTAAAAATCAATTTTTCAATACTCTTATTAGTATACCCCATATGGTCATAATCAAAACCTTTCAAATTTAAAAGTACATTATGATTCCTTAATCCACTGGTATGATTTAATAAGTGCTTAATTTTTATTGAATGCCCATAATCAGGTAACTCTGGTATATATTTCCTAACATCTTCATTAACATCAAGCTTACCTTTATGCTCTAAAACCCCTATACATGCTGAGGTGATTTGTTTTGTTATTGAAGCTATTCCAAAAATCGTATTTTTATTAAATGGCACATCATATTCTAAATTCGCCATTCCTCTTTGATATGAATATATCAATACTCCATTTTGAACAACCCCAATAGTAATTCCAGGTTCATTCTTATCTATAAAATTAAATAATGAATCTATTTCTTTATCAACTGGACTACTTTTTTGAGCGAAACAAAAGTTTAAAAAAGTACACAGACAAAACGTTATTATTTTTAACATCATTTTAAGTTGTTTAAATACCTCTATCTAGCTTACCATGTAATATAATAAGTCAAATATTAGATACTATTGTTAGTCATTAGTTAAAGTTCCTTTATACTTATCCATAAAGAAAGATGGCAATAACCCAAAGTTTAACAATAAAAATCCTGCAAACATTATCATTCCTCTGTATGGCCAATGGAAAAATTCAAACATAGTTCCAATTCCGAAAGAAAAAAGTGTTAAAAATGCGATGATATAAGTTCTCTTTTTCATAATTAATGTGTTTTAAATTAATACAATTTGTTTATAAACTTCTCTTATGCATAATTCAAATATACATTGTTTTCTTATGTATTCAAATTTTTACATAAGAAAATTATGCATTACTAATTTAGGAACACCTAAGAAAGCAGTAATAAAAAAGAAACTTAATCTACCTGAACAGCTACAGACAGTACGTTTGGAAGATAATCATGCTTAAACGTGTGCAATACTTTTATTTTATAAATACCTTGCTCTGTAAAATCATAATCTTTAATTAGTATAGATTTCATATCGCAATAGTCACCAACACAATCACCTAACTCAGTTCCATTTTGATCTAATAATTGCAATGAAAAAGGAATTTTATCAATTTGATGTAATGGTGATGTGACATATACTTCCAATGGTATTTCTGAAAATTGAAATCCGTGTATATAACTAATATTTAATTTAATAGAATGTAACTGATTGGCAGATGAATTGTTAAAGTTTAGCGATAATACATCTGATTGATACCATCTGTTCTTAGGAAAATCTAATTGTGCTGTATGCTTACTTGTACATTGAACACACATAATAAACCCAATAGCACACATAAGTAGGTAAGGTAATTTTCTTAAGAACAGATGCATCAAATGGGGCTTGTTTACATTCATAACGTAAATAACTCGTGTTTAGTATATTGTGTATTTATTTTTTGATTTTATTTTCCCATTTCCATGCAGAACGCATTGCATCATCTAAACTACATTCTGCTTCCCAGCCTAAACTCTTAGTCACTTTTGAAGTATCTGCATAAGCCGAAATAATATCCCCAGCCCTTCTTGGTACAAAACTATAATTTAAAGAAGTACCGGATACTCTTTCAAAAGATTGAATTACTTCTAAAACTGTACTCCCTTTCCCTGTACCAATATTATATGTTTCGTATTTATTCGTGTTGTTATTATTAATCAACCTCTCGATCGCTACAACATGTGCCTTAGCTAAATCGACTACATGAATGTAATCCCTAACACAAGTACCATCTATTGTTGGGTAATCATTTCCAAATACAGACAACCCCTCTCTAATTCCAATTCCAGTTTGAGTAATGTAAGGGACTAAGTTTTGAGGAACACCAACAGGAAGCTCTCCCAGTTCAGCTGAAGGATGTGCTCCAATAGGATTAAAATATCGCAATGCAATTGCTTTTAATTGCTGAGATATTTTACACGTATCTTGTATTATTTCTTCACCAATTTGTTTTGTATTACCATATGGAGATTCTGCATTTTTAACAGGTGCGTTTTCAGTAATTGGCAATTCATCAGCTTGACCATAAACCGTACAAGAACTGCTGAAAATAAAGTTTTCTATTTGATACTTTTCTAAAACCTGCAATACATAAACCAGTGTTGTTACATTATTTTCATAATATAACAATGGATTTCCTACGCTTTCTCCTACAGCTTTACTAGCTGCAAAATGAATTACTCCTGTAATATCTTGATGAGCTTCAAAAAAAGAAAATACAGCCGATTTATCTCTTAAATCTAATTGCTCAAAAAACGGACGAATACCTGATATATTTTCAATACCATCTAAAACGGTTACCGTGGAATTTGATAAGTTATCAATAATAATAACCTCATAGCCTTTTTGCTGTAATTCAACAACCGTATGTGACCCAATAAAACCAAGGCCTCCTGTTACTAGTATTTTCATATGAAAAGGAAGGAATAAAAATGGGTAACCAAATAACAATATTCAATTACCCAATCAAATTATTTATTTACAAACGCTATCACTTTTGAAGTAATAAACTCGATTTGCTCATCATCTAACTCTGTATGCATCGGTAATGATATTACCTCTTTTATCAATTGATTTGTGACTGTAAAATCCGCTTCATTATAACGCTCATCAACATATGCTTTTTGACTATGTAAAGGGATTGGATAATATACTCCACAAGGAATTTTATTATCATTTAAAAATTGCGCTAAGGCATCTCTATCTATACCTTTTATTTTTAAAGTATATTGGTGAAATACATGATCACCACTACGAACAGGTGTTGTAATACAATCGATATTTTCAAAAGCTTTATCATACTTTGAAGCTGCTAATTGACGTGCTGAATTATAGTTTCCTAAGTTTTTCAATTTAGTTCTTAATACAGCTGCCTGGACAGAATCTAAACGAGAATTCACACCTACTACATCATGGTGGTATCTTTTGTACATCCCATGATTAACAACTCCTCTAATTATATGTGCTAACTCATCATCATTTGTGAAAATTGCACCACCATCACCATAACAACCTAAATTTTTAGATGGAAAAAATGACGTTGAAGCAACATGACCAATTGTTCCTGCTTTCTTTTTACTTCCATCAGCAGATTCATAATCAGCTCCAATTGCTTGAGCGTTATCTTCAATAACAAATAAGTTATGCTTTTCAGCTAACTCCATTATTGCATCCATATTAGCGCATTGTCCGAATAAATGTACAGGAACAATTGCTTTTGTTTTTGGAGTAATAGCTTTTTCTATTGCTGCTATATCTATATTAAAATCATCTGGGTTGACATCAACTAATACTGGCGTTAATCCTAATAAAGCAATAACTTCAACAGTTGCCGCAAAAGTAAAATCGGCAGTTATTACCTCATCCCCTGGTTTTAACCCAAGACCCATCATTGCTATTTGTAACGCATCAGTTCCGTTTGCACAGGGTATAACATGCTTTACACCTAAATACGTTTCTAATTCCGTCTGAAACCCTTTTACTTCAGGCCCATTTATATATGCCGTAGAGTCTAATACATTTAAAACTGATGTATTAACTTCATCTTTTATTTTTTCGTATTGACCTTTAAGGTCTACCATCTGAATCTTTTTCATTGTAAACTTTCTTCGTGAATTTGACCAAAAATACAAAATCCAAATTGTTTATGTATTGAATTTGGACTAAGAAATGTATTTTAGCACACGATTATTAAACACTTTTACATATTGTTATTTTTTTATAATATCTTAATACATATTGCTAGTCTCTTTTTAAAAGTGATAGCCCTGTTTAATCCTAAAATAAAACTATTTGTTGATGGTCGAAAAACTGTATTTGAAACATTAGAAAACGCTATTTTAAAAACAGATAAAACCATATGGATTCATTGTGCTTCATTAGGTGAATTTGAGCAAGGGTTACCTATAATTGAACAACTAAAAAAACAGTACCAAAGCCATAAATTAGTCGTCAGTTTTTTTTCACCATCTGGTTACGAAGTAAAAAAAAATAGCCTTGTTGCTGATGTAATTGTGTACTTACCATTAGACACTAAGGCAAATGCAAAACGCTTTTTAAATGTCGTTCATCCAGATATTACTGTTTTTGTAAAATATGAATTCTGGCCTAACTACCTAAATGAATTAAAAAAGCGAAACGTTAAAACAATATTAGTTTCTGGAATATTTAGAAAAAATCAAGCATTCTTTAAAGCTTATGGAAAATGGATGCAAAATTCACTACAAACCTTTAATCACTTTTTTGTACAAAATGAAACCTCTAAAAAACTTTTAAATAATATCTCATTTAAAAATGTAACTATAGCAGGGGACACACGTTTTGATCGCGTTTCTGAAATTTTAAAGCGCGATAATTCATTAGATTTTATGGAAACTTTTAAACAAGATAAAATCACAATAGTTTACGGAAGTTCATGGAGTGACGACGAAGATATCTATTTAGATAACTTAAATAATTCTGAAAAAACAAAACACATAATTGCCCCACATGATATTAAACCACATAAAATATCTAAGCTAAAAAGCCTTATAACTAAACCTGTTATTTTATTTTCTGAAATTGATGGTAAAAACTTAGCTAATTATGATGTACTAATAATTGATACAATCGGCTTACTTACTAAAGTTTATAGCTATGCTGACATAGCTTATGTTGGCGGAGGGTTTAAAACTGGATTACATAACACTCTAGAACCAGCTGTTTATGGAATACCTGTAGTAATTGGCCCTGAATACCAAAAATTTCAGGAAGCTGTTGATTTAGTGTCACAAAAAGGAATACTATCTGTTTCAGATAAAGAGTCATACAATATAACTATACAGAAACTTACAAGCTCTTCATCTCATAGATTAACTACTGGGGAAATTAATAGCCATTACATTAAGGATAATGTAGGCGCTACAACTAAAGTTATAGAATATTTAAATCCTTCATAAAAAAAAGCCCAAAAACAAATGGTTTTGAGCCTTTAACATCCGTAAAGGATATTCAATATTGGACTATTCAATTATAATTTTTCAAAATTTATATGTTCCATACTCCCATTAAGTTCATTACTCAATCCTGATAGCGAAACATTTAAACTAGACGATGTATTAACATCCCATTCATTATGAAACATACGCAAAGGAGCGTCCTTTGTTGGTATTTGTATTTGTAATCCTTTTTTAATTTCTAAAATATTCCATGAACCCTCAATGGCAAATGATTCTGATTCATTTGTAATCAGTAATTCATTGTTTTTTTTAAATTCAAATACAAATCCTTTTAAGTTTTCTGTAGTATCTCCTGAAGTTTTTTCAACGTGAGCGACTTCCCATTTACCTAACATATCATTTTCAGTAAGTGGTGTTATAATCATTGTTTCATCATCACTACTACATGACACAAATAACAAACTTGTAAATATTAATAAAAACATCTTTTTCATAACATAACTTTTTTACTTTCAACTAAATAGCTATGCTTTTCTGGAGACTCCAAATATATATAAAAAAAATCATTTCACAACAACAAAACATGCTTTCACAACAAACAAAACAATGTAATTCGCTGAAATACAGCTTTTACCGGCAAAAAGCATGATTTAAAACACTACTTCACTAACATACGTTTAATTTCATTCAATTTCATTAACGCTTCAATTGGAGTAAGTGTGTCAATATCCGTATCAATTATTTCATTTTTCAAATCAGTTAATAATGGATCATCTAGATTAAAAAAACTTAATTGCATTTCATCTTGCACGGCATTTAAGTTATCTGTAAGTTCTTCAGAAGAATGGGATTTTTCTAATTTTTGAAGTATTTTATTCGCCTTCCTTATTACTTGTTGGGGCATACCAGCCATTTTAGCTACATGAATTCCAAAACTATGATGACTCCCTCCTTTTACTAATTTCCTTAAAAAAAGTACATTATCTTTAGTTTCTTTTACAGAAACATTAAAGTTTTTAATTCGTTCGAATGTTTCTGTCATTTCATTCAACTCATGATAATGGGTTGCAAACAATGTTTTGGCTTTTGAAGGATGTTCATGCAGGTATTCAGAAATAGCCCAGGCAATAGATACACCATCATAAGTACTTGTCCCTCTACCAATTTCATCTAACAACACCAAACTCCTATCTGATAGATTATTTAATATTGATGCTGTTTCATTCATTTCTACCATAAAAGTAGATTCTCCCATAGAAATATTATCACTTGCTCCTACACGAGTAAATATTTTATCTACCAAACCTATTCTAGCCGAATCTGCAGGAACAAAACTTCCCATTTGAGCCAACAGAACAATTAAAGCTGTTTGACGTAAAATTGCTGATTTACCAGACATATTCGGACCAGTAATCATTATCATTTGCTGAGTTTCCTTATCTAAAAACACATCGTTAGCAATATAAGTATCCCCAATTGGCAATTGCTTTTCAATTACTGGATGACGGCCATTTTTAATATCTAATTCAAATGAATTATCTATTGTTGGCAATACATAGTTATTTGCTTTTGCTAACTCCGCAAATGAACACAAACAGTCTAATTGACTTATTAAATTTGCATTCTGTTGAACAGACTTTATATAGTTAGTCATCCAAAGTACCAAGTCAGAAAATAATTGCTGCTCTAAAGCTCCTATTTTCTCTTCTGCACCTAATATTTTAGTTTCGTATTCCTTTAACTCTTCAGTTATATAACGTTCAGCATTTACTAAAGTCTGTTTTCTAATCCATGTTTCTGGGACTTTATCTTTATGGGAGTTTCTAACTTCAATATAATATCCAAATACATTGTTTGATGCTATTTTCAAAGATGTAATCCCTGTTGCTTCAGTTTCACGTTGCAACATTTTATCTAAATAATCTTTTCCAGAATATGCTAAACTTCTATATTCATCTAATTCTTTTGAATATCCTTCAGCTATTGCATTTCCTTTTAAAATATTAACTGGCGCCTCCTCATTTAGTGTTTCTTTTATTTTACTTCGTAGTAAGTCACAATCGTGTAAATTATCTCCTATAACCTTTAAAGCATCATTTTCACAATTTGTAGCCAAGGCTTTAATTGGTACAATTGCTTCTAATGAATTCTTTAATTGAATCACTTCTCTAGGACTCACTTTATGAGTAGCCACCTTGGAAATTAATCGCTCAACATCTCCTATTAACTTTATGTGATTTCTTACTTTATCATATAATGTTATTTCTTCTAACAAATAAGAAACCACCTGATGGCGTTGTTGAATTTTAGTTACATTTTTTAACGGTAAAGCTAACCAACGTTTAAACATCCTTCCTCCCATTGGAGAAATTGTTTTATCAACAACATCTAATAAAGTTACTGCATTTACAGCTAGTGAACCATATAATTCTAAGTTCCTAACAGTAAACCGATCCATCCATACATACTCATCTTCTGCTATTCTATTAATAGCAGTAATATGCGACAGTTTATTATGCTGTGTTTCTGACAAATAATATAAAATAGCTCCCGAAGCAACAATTCCTTCTTGTAAATGTGCGACACCAAAACCTTTTAACGAGCTGGTTTTGAAATGTGAAATAAGATTTTCTTGAGCATAATCATTTTTAAAAATCCAATCTTCTAAATAAAATGAATGGTAATCATTCCCAAATGCTTCTTGAAAATGCTTCTTCTTATGCTTTTGTACTAATACTTCACTCGGGTTAAAATTCTGTAATAATTTATCTATATACTCTTGATTACCTTGAGAAGTTAAAAACTCCCCTGTAGACACATCTAAAAATGATATTCCAATTTGTTGCTTCCCAAAGTGTAATGCACACAAAAAATTATTTGTTTTTGAATGCAACACTTCGTCATTCAAAGCAACACCTGGGGTAACCAATTCTGTCACCCCTCTTTTAACGATTGATTTTGTTTGCTTTGGATCCTCTAACTGATCACATATCGCTACACGCATACCAGCTTTTACTAATTTTGGCAAATACGTATTTACTGAATGATGTGGGAAACCTGCCAGTTCTGTTTTTTCACCACCATTATTACGGTGAGTTAGTGTTATCCCTAATACCTGAGCTGCTTTTATGGCATCTTTACCAAAAGTTTCATAAAAATCCCCTACTCGAAACAGCAACATTGCATCAGGATATTTAGTCTTGATCGTGTTGTATTGTTGCATTAACGGGGTTACTCTTTTCTCTTTTGTTGCTTTTTTCGCCAATGGATTTTATTTTAAATTCGACACAATAATTAACTATTAATGTGCTCTTTAATTAAATCATTATTATCAATTCACATCTCAAGCACCTAAAACTAGGCACTTAATCTATTAATAATGCGAATTTAATTAAATTACTATAACTTTTTATATTCTTCGGATATTTAGTACTTTTGGAAACCAAGTTTTTTTGGCATAGTCATTGAAGAACTTAATTATTAAATAAAATAAATTTAAATATCATGAAAAAACTAATAACATTCGTATTTGCAATCGCTTTATTTACAGGAGCTACAGTTAATGCTCAAGAGACTGTAAAAAAAGGAGAACTTAAAGGTGCAAAAATAGAATTTGATCAAGAAGTAATTGATTACGGAGAAGTTGAATATGCTTCAAATGGAGAACGTGAATTTATAATTAAAAATACTGGAGATGCTCCATTAGTAATTACACGTACAAAAGGATCGTGTGGATGTACTGTACCAACAAAACCTTCTGAGCCAATTTTACCTGGTAAAACTGGGGTTATGAAAGTAAAATATGATACAAAAAGAGCAAACCAACCTTTTTCAAAAAGTATCACTGTTACTTCAAATGCAGTAAATTTCCCTACTAAAATTGTAAAAATTAAAGGAAAGGTATTAGCTAATCCTAATGCAAAAAAAGTAACATTAAAAAAACCTGTTAAACCAGCTGTAGCGGTTAAATAAAATTGTTTTTATTCAAAAAAAAAAGCACTCATATGAGTGCTTTTTTTTTGATATATTTTATTGATTTTTGCACATATAAAAAACCTTATTTTGAGAAAATTAAAAAACAGCGAACTAAATAGAAAATCAGTAACTGAATTTAAGGATGCTCCAAAAACTCCTATAATAGTTATTTTAGATAACATCCGTAGCAGCAATAATGTAGGCTCTGTATTTAGGTCTAGTGATGCTTTTTTAATTGAGAAAATCTATTTGTGCGGTATTACTGCTACTCCACCCAACAAGGACATACAACGTACAGCACTTGGATCTACAGATTCTGTTGATTGGGAGTACGCTAAAGACACATTAAGCATTATTAAACAATTACAAGCAGATGGTGTTTATGTAGCAAGTATAGAACAAGCTGAAGATTCAGTAATGCTAAATGATTTTACACCAAAAGAAGGTCAAAAAATGGCTATTGTTATGGGAAATGAGGTAAAAGGTGTACAACAAGATGTTGTATCAACTTCTGATGCATGCATCGAAATTCCTCAATACGGAACCAAACACTCCTTGAATATTTCAGTAACTTGTGGTGTTGTGCTTTGGGATTTATTAAGTAAAATCAAGAATTAATTTAAAATCTGATTTAACACTTCCAAATAATCAATACGGTTTCTCACAAAGTCCAACCCAGACACATCAATTACTTTCACGTTTAAATTTGGCTGGGATTTGATAAACTCAACATAACCTTTATTTATTTTCTCTAAATAATCGGATTGAATATTCTGCTCGTATTCTCTACCACGCTTAGTAATATTTTTAAGAAGTCTTTCTGTATTCTGATATAAGTACACATAAATATCTGGTTGTTGCATGTCTTTATAAATTACATTAAAAAACTTACGATACAGTGCAAATTCATCTTCTGGCAAAGTTACTTTCGCAAAGGTTAATGATTTTGATATGTGATAATCCGCTACCACAAACTCTTTAAATAAATCATATTGAGAAATATCATCTGACAATTGCTTATACCTATCAGCTAAAAAACTCATTTCTAACGGAAATGCAAAACGCGATTGATCTTCATAAAATTTTGGTAAAAAAGCATTGTCCGCAAAACGCTCTAAGATAAATTTCGCATTAAAATCTTGAGCTATCATTTTTGCTAAGGAAGTTTTTCCACTACCAATATTTCCTTCAATTGTAATAAAATTGTGTTTTGAAAACACATGAATATCAAACGGGTTATCTAATTTTCTAGAGAATAATATTACTTCACTAGCGTCCGTACAAGACTCCAATAATTCTTTAATTGTTTTTTGTGATTTCGGATGTTTTAAATTTGAAGCAATATCAAATAATGGTTGCAAAACAAACCTTCTTTCTGTAAGTTCTATATGCGGAACTTGTAAACCTTCCTCATCAATTATCTCATTATTATAAAAAAGGATATCAATATCAATAACTCTGGCTTGATAAGAGTCTCCTTTTTTATCTTTTCTTCCAAGAAATTTTTCAATCCTTTTAAATTCTATTAATAGTTCTTCTGGAGATAAACTTGAAGTTAAACCAACACAACAATTCAAAAAGTCTTCTGACTCGAAACCCCATGAACTTGTTTCATACACAGGCGATATCGTAAGAATATTCCCGATTTCTTCGTTCAATACATCAATAGCTTTTTGCAAATTTTGCAATCGATTACCTTCATTGGTTCCTAAAGAAATAAATATTTTTTGTAACAAATTCAATAAAATACAGACTTACTATTTAATAAATATTGTGGTTTACAAAATTACAGAAATTTTAATCTTAAAGCGTCCTTTTTAGGACAATAACCTTAAATAAATATAAATGAATTTTTTAAAAAGAGTTTTATCAACCGTTATTGGAATTGTAGTTTTTCTAGGACTATGCTTTTTCTTTCTTATGATTATTGGAGCTGCAATTGGCGGTGGAAATAAAGACAAAGTTACCGTAGAGGACAATTCTGTTTTAGCTTTAAACTTAGATAAAGAAATGCCTGATTATGCTGGGAAGTTTGATTACGGGGAATTAAATGAATTATTTAAAGGCAATAAAAAACATAATGGTCTATTTAATATCATTGACGCTATTAAATATGCTGCTACCGATGACAAAATAAAAGGTATTAGTATTAAAAACAATAATTTAAGTGCTGGTATGGCACAAACAAAAGCACTAAGAGACGCTTTACTTGATTTCAAAAAATCTGGAAAATTCATACTTGCATATAGTGATATCATAGGGCAAAAAGATTATTACTTAAATTCAGTTGCAGATTCAATATACCTTAACCCCGTTGGTGCTTTAGATTTTAAAGGGTTAGCTACTGAAATATTATATTATAAAGATTTTCAGGATAAATATGGTATTAAGATGGAGGTTATCAGACACGGGAAGTACAAAAGTGCCGTAGAACCATACTTAGCACAAGAAATGAGTGACGCAAATCGTGAACAAATTTCTGTATTTTTAAACTCTATCTGGTCAGAAATGAAAAAAGAAATTGGAGTAAGTAGAAATATTACTACTGCTCAATTAGATTCTATTGCTGATAATTTATTAACTCGAAATGCTAAAAAAGCTGTTGAATCAAAACTAATAGATAAATTAATATACATTGATGAATTTAATGACATTATAAAAAATAAACTTGGCATAGCTAGTGATGAAGATTATGAATCAATTGGAATTTATGACTATGCTGAGCATACTGCTAAGAAAAACCGTTCTAAGCAAATTAAAATAAAAGATAAAATTGCCGTTATCTATGCACAAGGACAAATTATGTATGGTGAAGGTGATGAAAAAACAATTGGTCAAGGTGTTATTAACAAGGCCTTAAAAGATGCTCGTGAAGACGATAAAGTAAAAGCAATCGTTATACGTGTAAACTCACCAGGAGGAAGTGCTTTAGCCAGTGAGTTAATTTGGAGAGAAATTGAATTAACCAAAGCAGTAAAACCTGTAATTGTATCAATGGGTAATCTGGCAGCTTCAGGAGGATACTATATAGCCTGTAACGCTAACAAAATTATTGCTGAACCAAGTACCATAACAGGTAGTATTGGTGTGTTTGGAACTTTACCCAACGCTCATGAATTCATGAATGATATAGGTATAAATGCAGAGCAAGTAACTACTAATCAAAATTCTATAAGCTATAGTGTTTTTGAGCCAATGAAAGACGAACAAAGAGCGATTATAAAAGAAGGTGTCGTTGATATTTATGAGTTATTTACCAATCGTGTTGCAACCGGAAGAGGTATGAAACAAGAAGCTGTACATAAAATTGCTCAAGGAAGAGTTTGGACAGGTGCTGATGCTGTAAGTAATGGCTTAGTCGATGAACTAGGTGGTTTAGATTTAGCTTTAACTAGAGCAGCTGAAGCGGCTGAGCTTGATGAATACAAAATCAAAGAATTACCAATATATGACAAAGATTTTGAAAAAATGTTTGAAAGTTTTGGATTGGTTCAAACTAAAGAAGAATTACTAAAAGAAGAGTTAGGAATACACAATTACCGTATCTTAACAAAAATGAAAAACATTACGCAAATGCAAGGAACACAAATGTTACTTCCATATGACATAGAAATAAAATAGGTAGTATTACTACTCTTACAAAAGAAGCTCTTGAAATTATTTCAAGGGCTTTTTTTAATTTAACTTCAATTCTTTTATAAAACAAAAAACCCTAAACAATTTTGTTTAGGGTTTTAGTGGTGGTGCCTCCAGGAATCGAACCAGGGACACATGGATTTTCAGTCCATTGCTCTACCAACTGAGCTAAGGCACCGTTGCTCTATTTCAGGCGCAAATATAAAACTTATTTTTGTTTCAAAACACTATTTAAACAAAAAATCCTAAACAAAATTGTTTAGGATTTTAATGGTGGTGCCTCCAGGAATCGAACCAGGGACACATGGATTTTCAGTCCATTGCTCTACCAACTGAGCTAAGGCACCGTTGCGTGATTGCGGGTGCAAATATAGGTTGGATTTTTAGATACACAAAACATTTTTTTCTTTTTTTTCTTTCTTATATTTGCCTTAAGACATAAACACCATGAATTTAATAATAGATATTGGAAATACACGCATGAAACTTGCTGTTTATGAAGAAAATAGCTGTTTAAGCAAGCTTATCATTCCGAAAGAAGATTTTTTAAAAAACATTAAAAAAATTCTGACAGAATACCCAGTAATCAAAAAAGGGATCATTTCATCGGTAGATTTTTTTTCAAAAAATGAAGAAAATGAATTAAAAAAGATATTAAAACTTACTATTGTAAGCACATCAATGTTACTGCCTTTTAAAAATTCTTACAAAACTCCAGAAACATTAGGCCTAGATAGAATTGCTCTTATTGCAGCAGCAGCTGATCAATATCAAAAAAAAAACGTACTCGTTATTGATGCCGGTACATGTATAACTTATGATTTTCTTAATTCAAAAAATGAATATCTCGGAGGAGCAATTTCTCCAGGTTTAACAATACGTTATGAAGCTTTACATAATTTAACCGCTAAATTGCCGCTATTAAAACCTGGCGATTCAGATTTTTTTATTGGAAATTCTACAGAAAGCAGCATCCATTCTGGAGTAATTAATGGTCTTGTAAATGAGATAGATGGTGTCATACAGCAATATCAATCAATATATAAAGATTTAACAATTATTTTAACAGGAGGAGACACTAATTTCTTGGCAAAGAGATTAAAAAGTAGCATATTTGCCAATTCAAATTTCTTATTAGAAGGTTTGAATCATTTATTAAAAATCAACACTGATTAAATGCTTAAACAAACTTTATTATTATTAGTTGCTTTATTATCATTAAATGCAGTTGCTCAAGAAGGAACAGCATCTCCATATTCATTTTACGGAATAGGAGAATTAAAGTTTAAAGGAACAGTTGAAAACAAAAGTATGGGTGGCTTAAGTGTCTATTCAGATAGTATCCATTTGAACCTTTTAAATCCTGCCTCATTAGGAAAATTAAAGTTAACCTCTTTTACTATTGGAGGAAATCAAAAATTCACTGATTTAAAGTCAACAAACAATTCTGGTAGTGCTTCAAACACAACATTCGATTATATGGCAGTTGGTTTACCAATGGGGAAATTAGGAATGAGCTTTGGTTTACTACCATATACCTCTGTAGGGTATAAAACAGGATTTTCTAACTATCAAACTGCTACAGCTGGTGATGGCAGGTATGAAGGAAATGGAGGTATCAACAAAGCATTTGTAGCTGCCGGATACAGCATAAACGACAACTTATCTTTAGGTATTGATGTAAATTATAATTTTGGAAAAATACACAATGAAGCTATATTAATTACCGATTTACAATATGATATACAAGAAATAAACGAATCTAGACTTTCTGGGTTAGCAGTTAACTTTGGAGCTACGTACAACAAAATGATGACCGAAAAACTACAGTTAATAACAGGCTTAACATATAGCCCTGAAGTTACTTTATCATCAAACAATACAAGAGAGCTATCTACAATTGTCTTTAATGCTAATGGAGTTGTAATTCCTCGTGACACTAAAGAAATCAACCTTAAAGCACTAGGATTAGAAGACACTAAATTTAAATTACCTTCTAAATTAACTATAGGAGCTGGTTTAGGTAAACCTAAAAAATGGTTTGCTGGGGTTGACTATACAAATCTTGGGACAAGTAAATTAGGAAACCTAACATTCAACAACACAAGTGTTACTTATAAAAACGCTAATAAAGTAGCTATTGGAGGTTTTTACATTCCTAAATACAATTCCCTTACAAGTTATTTATCGAGAGTAGTTTATCGTACTGGTGTTAGATTTGAAAACACTGGTGTTGTAATACAAAATGAAGATATTAATGAGTTTGGCATATCTTTTGGAGTAGGATTACCAGTAGGACGTAAGTTTTCAAATGTAAATATTGGATTTGAATACGGGTCTAGAGGAACAACAAATAACAATTTAGTAAAAGAGAATTTTTTCAACCTAAATTTAAGTTTATCATTTAACGACAAATGGTTCCAAAAAAGAAAAATTGACTAACAACCTAAAATCTAAACTATGAAATTTAAATTAACCTTAATCGTTGCATTCTTAACACTTTTTGCAGCAAATGCACAAAATGAGGAGTGCCTTGAAAAGCTTTCTATATTTACTGAGTCAGCTAAAATAAAAAATTACGACGCTGCTTACACCCCTTGGATGTATGTTAGAAAAACATGTCCAAAACTAAATAACGCTATTTATGTTTATGGTGAAAGAATACTGAAGCATAAAATAAAGAAAGCTACCTCAGGAGAGAAAACTGCTTTTACAAATGATTTAATTGCTTTGTATAAAGAAAGTATGACTAACATGCCTAATAAATTTCCTTGTGGTAAAACAGAAGCGAAAATCGGGCAATTAATGTTCAATTCTAAAATTGGAACTACAGAAACACAATTCAATACTTTTGACAAAGCATTTAAAAAAGATGCTAAAACTTTTAACAACCCAAAAGCGCTATACACATACTTCAAGTTAATGGTTGGCTTATTTGATGCTAAAACTAAAAACTTCCAAGAATTAATTGATTTATATACTATCGTAACTGATAAAGTAGAAAAGGAGCAAAAGAATTATTCTGGTAAAAAAGATGCATTACTTTTAAAAGAGGAAAACGGCTCTATTACCGCTAAGGATAAAAAAAGATTAAACAGCTACACTTCATTCTTAACTGCTTACGATCAAATTTCTGGTGGTATTGATAAAGATTTAGGAGATAGAGCTAATTGTGATAAATTAGTACCATTATTCGAAAAGAATTTTGAAGAAAATAAAACTAATGTTGCTTGGCTGAAGAAAGCAGCTAGTAGATTAGCTGGTAAAGATTGTGATGATGCTCCTTTATTCGTAAAGTTAGTTGAAACATTTCATAAAATAAATCCTTCTGCTAATTCAGCATATTACTTAGGACGTTTAAATGAAAAGAAAAATGCTTCTGCAAATGCTGAAAAGTATTACAACGAATCTGCTACTTTACATACTGAAGGGTTTGAAAAAGCAAAATTATATTACCGACTAGCTGTAATGAGCAAAAAGAAAGGATCTAAATCTAAAGCATACAACTATGCAAGAAAAACCTTAGCTGCACAACCTTCTTTTGGTAAAGCATACTTATTAATTGCTAACTTATACGCTAGTTCTGCAAATAGTTGTGGTACTAGTCAATTTGAAAAAAGAGCCGTATATTGGTTAGCAGCTAACATAGCTGACAAGGCAGGAAAAGTTAATGGTTCATTAAAAAAATCTGCGGCTAAAACTTCTGCTAATTACAGAGCTAAAGCTCCTAGTAAAGAGATGATTTTCTCTGAAAGTATGGCTGGAAAGAAAGTAGCAATAGGATGTTGGATTAACAAATCTGTTACTGTACCAAACATATAATGATAAAACTGTCATATAAAATATACATAAAGACTGTTGCGATACTTTTCGCAACAGTCTTTTTTTCTTGTCAAGACAATTATGACGATATCAAACGAATGCAAAAAGTGTCAATTGAGCCTGCAGGAATAGCTGAAGACATCAACTTAAAACACACCGATTCCGGCAGAGTAATACTGCATTTGATTAGTGAAAAAATGCTAGATTTCTCTAATAAAGAATTCTCACATACCGTTTTCCCAGAAGGAATTGAATTGCATTTGTATGAGATTAATGATGAGAAAAAAGAAACCATCATTACTTCTAATTATGCCATTACTTATGACAATACTGATCTAATCGACTTAAGAGGAAATGTAAAAATTACAACCCCAGAAGGTAAAAAATTATTTGCAGAACAACTGTATTACGATCAAAAAACAGAATGGATTTTCACCAATAGCGAATACAAGTACGAAGGTGAAGACGGTGGTTATAATATCGGAAAAGGAGGGTTTGACGCTAATAGTGACATGTCCATTTTCAGTTCAATAGACAATGACGGACAACAATACATTAATGATTAAATTATGAATAAACTAGGAAACATTTTTCAAGCTGCTTATATAGGTTTTGCAGTATTTTTTTTATATCTAGCAATTACAAACTGGGGAATACCTGGAAGTAAATCTTACTTGTTTTTACTAGCTGCATTGTTAGCAGTTTTTAAATTTTTCTTCAATAGAAAATACAGAAAACGTTTTGAAACACATTATAAAGAAAGAGAAGAAAAACTAAAAAAGAAATAGATACTACCCTTCATATAAATAAAGAGAGCAAAAAACACCTCAATTGTTTGCTCTCTTTATCTAAGTAACATCTCATTAAAACTAAATATAGTCGTATACCCTTTCATTTTAAAATATTCTAGATCTGACTTACCTTCAACTGTCACCAATACAAAATCACCTCCCCAAGCGCCTAGGCTTTTTACAACACCTTTAGTATATTCAGGAAATAATCGTTGCTGTACTGAATCTAATTTTATTAATTTAGACATAATGTCCTCATGCTTCCTTAGCAAAGAATTAAACCCTATTAATGCCTCACAATAAACCATCTCCTCAGTGATTTTATTTATTTCTAAAGCAGCACATTCTTTTGATGAAGCAGCTAAGGTTTTATAATGAGCTATACCATCTTTACTATCTTGCTTTTGATTTAAATACACAAAGTATAATTGTTCTTTATAACTTGGATTAAAATCCACCAAATCAATTTTCGGAAGCTTATTTTCTATTTGATACAGTAATGGCGATACACTTGTCGCACAAGCTAAATCATAACCACTCCCTTTAAAAGACCCCCAAAGCAACAGATATGGATCAACATTTGCCCATTTTGCAATGTTTGAAATTAAAGTTGATGATGTTCCTAAACCTAACTCCCTACCAAATGTCAACCTCGTGGTCACATAGACACCATCCATTCCTTTTAAAAAACTCGTGTTTAGTTGTTGCGCTGCTAGAATTATTTCAAGTAACTTTCTTGAAATATCATTATCGACAACTTCAACTTTCAAATCATTTAATAAAAATTCATCTTCAAACCAAACGTGATTATTTTCATCAAAGCTCTTCCAAACCAACTTTTGCTCTGTTATTGGTTTTACCGATAAATATTGCCCTTTTTTAGTAGGTACAGCTAATGCTTTTGCTCCATCAAGTACTACATACTCACCAGTAAGCAATAATTTTCCGTGGCTATAAAAAACTTTTGTACTCAATTAAACAGCTCTTAATTCGTTAAACTTAGCAACCACATCACTATGTATTACCGTTTTTCCTTCAAAATATGCAACAATTTGTAGTTTCTCACTTGCTGTAGCCCCCATTTGATTTAAAATATTCATCAAATGCATCTTCATATGCCCCTTCTGAATCCCTGTAGTTGTCAAAGAGCGTAAGGCTCCAAAATTTTGTGCCAATCCAGCAACTGCTATAATTTGCATCAACTCTTTCGCTGATGGCTTTTCTAACATTTCCAAAGCTAATTTTACTAAAGGATGTAAATTAGTTAATCCACCAACTGTCCCTAATGCTAAAGGTAATTCAATCCAAAACTTAAACACCTCATTTTCAATAGTTGCATGCGTCAAACTACCATAGCTCCCGTTTCTTGCAGCATATGCGTGTACACCAGCTTCCACAGCCCTAAAATCATTTCCAGTAGCTAAAACAACAGCATCAACACCATTCATAATACCTTTATTATGAGTAACTGCTCTATATGGCTCTACCTGGGCAATTTGCACTGCTCTAATAAATTTCTCAGCAAATTCATTAGGAGAAACACCTTCATCTTCATTTAATTCTGAGACTGGACAAGAAACCTCAGCTCTAACGATACAGTCTGGCACGTAATTAGACAAAATGCTCATTACTATTTCTACACCCTTTTCATCCTCAGAAAAATCACTGAAGTTATTAGCCTCACTTTTAAATGTTTTAGCAAATTGCTCTAAACAGGAGTTAATAAAATTAGCTCCCATCGCATCTAATGTTTCAAACTTACAATGTAGTTGGTAATAATTCTCTAAAACCGAAGTTTTATCAACCATTTCTATAGACATTACCCCTCCTCCTCTATTCTCCATGTTTTTAGTAATGGATTTTGAGTCGGATATTAACTTAGGAGTTACTTGAGAAAAGAAATTATCAAGCTTACTTTTATCACCAGTGTACATAAAATGAACTTGCCCTATTTTAGTAGTAGAAATTACCTCTGCTTTAAATCCTCCTCTGTCAAACCAAAACTTTGCAGCTTTACTTGCCGCTGCAACTACCGAACTTTCTTCAATTGCCATAGGCACAGCAAATAACTTTCCATTAATCAAAAAATTTGGGGCTATTCCGAAAGGTAAATAATAATTAGATATGGTATTTTCTATAAACTCATCATGCAACTGTTGAAGCGCACCATCATCATTCCAGTACCTCTTTATAATTGATTCTGCATCAGGATTATTCTTAAAAAAAGAAGCCACTACCCATGATACTTTTTCTTCTTTGGTTAGCTTCGAAAATCCTTTTACTGGTTTTATCATTATTTATGGTATAAAATATGTGAACAAATATAGCATAAATGGTATTATTTAACAGGTAACTTAACTTTTAGATTCATTTGATTTTGTTATATTGTCGGCTATTAAAATTACACACACATATAGTTTCAGATTATTATGAAATATTTCACTTTTTGCATCACTTTACTTTTATTGACATTAAGCTCAGTAAATGCCCAAAAAAAACAAGTTACATTAGAAGAAATATGGGGGGGTGAATTCCGTGGAGAGTACATGGATGCTTTACACTCTATGAACGACGGTGAGCATTATTCTGTTTTAGACTTTGACAAAAATACCAGAAGTACTTCTGTAAACAAATACAGTTATAAAACATTAAAAAAAACAGCTTCTTTAGTTGACTCAAAAAACATTAATGACATTGCTTATTTTACAAATTATACATTTAGCAATGATGAAACAAAACTATTATTAGCAACAGAAATCGCTTCTATTTTCCGTCATTCAACTGTAGGGAAGTATTTTATTTATGACACTAAAACAAAAACGACTACATTACTTACTGAAAATAAAATTCAAGAACCTACTTTTTCTCCTGACGGAACTAAAGTTGCCTATGTTTTTGAAAACAACATTTATTTTAAGGACTTAAACTCTGGAAAAGAAACTCAAGTAACTACCGACGGGAAGAAAAACGAAATAATTAACGGTGTTACGGATTGGGTTTATGAAGAAGAGTTTGCATTTGTAAAAGCATTTGAATGGAATAATACTGGTACAAAAATTGCATATATCCGATTTGACGAAAAGGATGTTCCTGAATTTTCTATGGATGTTTATGGTTCTAAACTATACCAAACACAAACAGTATTCAAATACCCAAAAGCAGGAGAAGAAAACGCAGCAGTTTCGCTACACATTTATGATGTAGCTTCAAATATAAAATCAGCTATTACACTTCCTGAATATTACTACATATCAAGAATTGAGTGGACTAATGATGCAAATATATTAAGTACGCAATTATTAAACAGACATCAAAACAACTTAAATTTAGTCTTTGTAAATGCTACCAACTTATCTTCAAAAACAATTTTAACTGATACTGATCAAGCCTATATTGATGTTACCGATAATCTTACCTTCCTAAATAACAACAGTTTTATCTGGACTAGCGAAAAAGATGGATACAACCACATATACCACTATAGCAAAACAGGGAAGTTAATAAATCAAATAACTAAAGGTAATTGGGAAGTAACTAATTACTACGGCTTCAATGAGAAAAAAGGAATTGCCTATTATCAATCGGTAGAAAATGGATCTATAAACAGAGATATTTACGCAATCAACATCAACGGTAAAGGAAAAAAACGCTTATCTACTAAAACAGGAACGAACAACGCTACTTTTAGTAAAAATTTCGCTTATTTTATTAATACATTCTCTAATAGTTCTACTCCAAGTGAGTTTACTTTAAACAACTCAAAAACTGGAAAAACAATAAAGAATATTAAAGACAATAAAACACTACAAAATAAAGTAGCTGGTTATGCTTTTGCTCCTAAAGAATTTTCTACAATTAATATTAATGGAAACGACTTAAACATGTGGATGATTAAACCATTGGATTTTGATGCAAATAAAAAATACCCAGTATTTATGTATCAATATTCTGGACCTGGAAGTCAGCAAGTAGCTAACAAATGGAATTCTGCAAACGATTACTGGTTTCAAATGCTAGCACAACAAGGATATATTACAGTATGCATTGATGGTAGAGGTACAGGTTTTAAAGGACGTGACTTTAAAAAAGTCACTCAAAAAGAATTAGGGAAATTTGAAGTTGAAGATCAAATAACTGCAGCTAAAAAATTAGGTAACAGAACTTATATTGATAGTGACCGAATTGGAATTTTCGGATGGAGTTATGGTGGCTTCATGTCATCAAACTGCTTATTTCAAGGAGCAGACACTTTCAAAATGGCTATTGCAGTTGCACCAGTAACATCGTGGCGTTTTTATGATACTGTATACACAGAGCGTTATATGCAAACGCCACAAGAAAATGCTAGCGGATACGACAACAACTCACCAATGTCGCATGTAGATAAATTAAAAGGAAAATTCTTACTTATTCATGGTAGTTCTGATGATAATGTTCACGTACAAAATACTATGCGCATGGTAGAGGCTTTAATACAAGCTGACAAACAATTTGAATGGATGATTTACCCAGACAAAAATCACGGCATTTACGGAGGCAACACACGTTTGCATTTGTATAAAAAAATGACAAAATTTATTAAAGACAATTTATAATAATCAATTAACCAAAAAAACTAATACACATACAATTATGTCAGACATTACTTTAAAACCACATGAAAGAGAACTATTCGGGCATCCGATAGGACTTTATGTATTGTTCTTCACTGAAATGTGGGAAAGATTCTCTTACTACGGTATGAGATCTATTTTAGTAATCTATATGATTGCTCAAGCTACAAATGAAAATGGGCCTGGATTAGCCTGGACAGAATTAGAAGCTTATCAATTATATGGTTGGTATGTAATGTTAGTTTATTTGATCTCAATACCAGGTGGGATTCTAGCCGATAAAGTTTTAGGACAGAAGAAAACAGTCATGCTAGGTGCTGTACTATTATCTATAGGACATGGAGTATTAGCCGTAGAAACCAATTGGGCTTTCTTTACTGGTTTAGCTTTTATTATCGTTGGTGTTGGGTGTTTAAAACCAAACATTTCAACTATGGTAGGTGGACTATACAAAAAAGGGGATATAAGAAGAGATAAAGGCTTTAGTATCTTTTATATCGGTATTAATCTAGGGTCACTTTTAGCTACATCATTTATAGGATTAGTTGTTGCTCAATGGGGATGGCATGCTGGATTTGGATTAGCTGGTATCGCAATGATTATGGGTTTACTGGTTTACATCTATGGTCAGAAATTTATTGTTCATGTAGGAAACAAGCCTACTGAAGAGCAAAAAAAGAACGACATTTCAATAGGAAAACTTTTTGTTAAAATTTTTAAAGCCCCTACACAATTAGTGATAATGTGCTTACTTTTAGTAGTGTCATTATATGTTGGGTACACAAAAGAAGGTGTTGATCACTGGGGATACGGAGCTTTGTTTGTATTCTTATCATTAGTTGTAGGGTTAATGATGATGATTTACAAAGATCTAGATACAAAAATAATGAGAGATCGTTTTCTTGTATTACTATTATCATTCTTATTAGTTATAGTATTCTGGGGAGCTTTTGAGCAAGCTGGAGGATTAATGAGTGTATACACAGAAACTAAAACAGATAGAGTATTATTCGGAATGACAATTCCTACCCCAATGTTTCAAGGATTAAACGCTGGATTTATTTTATTACTTGCTGTTTGGATTGCAAACATCTGGGCGAAAAGAAAAATAAAAAACAAAGAAGCTTCTTCTTTATTTAAAATGGCTACTGGTACTATTATTATGGGACTTGGTTTTGTATTCATGATTTTTGCTGTTAGAGAATATGAAGCAAATGGAAGCTCTCACATGATATGGTTAGTTTTAGCTTACTTATTTCACACAATCGGTGAATTATGTTCTTCTCCAGTATCATTGTCATTTGTAACAAAATTAGCACCTGTAAAATATGCTTCATTAATGATGGGATTATATTTTGCAGCAACTGGATTAGGAGGAAAAGTCGCTGGAGTTATTGGTGAGGTATCTTCTCAATTTGGAGAATACGCAATTTTCTCTGGAATAGTCATTTTCACAGTCCTGTTTGGTCTATTAGTAATTGCATTATTGAAACCATTAAAACGCCTAACACATGGTGCTGAAGAAATGGAAGGAACTAATTACGAAGAAAACGAAGGTTTCGAATTAGCAGACAATCAATAACTATTTATATACAATCAATCTCTTGGGAAAAAGCCCAAGAGATTTTATTTTTTTAAACATAACCTATGAGTACTACAACCCAAAATGACTTTTTCAAGTCAAATGTATTAGGACATCCAGCAGGATTGTTCGTATTATTTTTCACAGAAATGTGGGAACGTTTCTCTTTCTATGGAATGAGAATTCTTTTAGTAATATTTTTAACAGCTGCTATCGCTTCTGACAATCCCGGGTTTGGAATGCCTATTGAGCACGCTACTGCCGTTTACGGTACATATGCTATGCTTTTATACTTAACCCCTATTGTCGGTGGTATTCTAGCTGATAAGTTTTTAGGATACCGATGGGCTGTTGTTATTGGTTCTATTATAATGACTTTAGGGCATGCTGCTATGGCAATAGAAACTCAATTATGGGTTTATATTGGGCTTGGCTTGTTAGTTATTGGTACAGGTTTTTTTAAACCTAATATGACATCAATTTTATCTGAAATGTATAAAGAAGTTCCTGAAAAGAAAGATGGTGCATACACTATCTTTTATATGGGAGTAAATGCTGGTGCATTCTTCGGAATGATGCTTTGTGGTTATTTAGGAGAAAAAATTGGTTGGGCATACGGGTTTGGTCTAGCTGGAATCTTCATGCTATTAGGTACTTTACAATTTTGGTTAGCAAAACCTTTATTCGGAAAAATCGGGGAAGTTCCTTCGAAAGTACATGAAGTAGAATTAGAGCAAGGAATAAACGAAAAGGCATCTGATTTTATTAAACCAACAGATGGAGATGATACTGACAAAAGAAATCCTTTTACGTTATTGGATAAAATTTTAATTACTTTTTCTTCTGTAATCGGTTTAGGGTACGCAATTAACGACCCATTATCTAAAATTGCAAACTTTGATATGTTTTCCTTTGCAAATACTGAAAGTTTACCTGGTCAGTATGTTATGATCTTAATAGCATTAGCTGCTTTCTTATTTATGGTGATTTCAAGGATCTCAAGATATGATAGAATTGTTAGAGACCGAATGATTGCAGTAATCATTTTTGCATTTTTCACAGTATTTTTCTGGCTGTCTTTTGAACAAGGAGCGTCATCATTAGTGTTATTCGCTAGAGACTCTGTTGACAGAACTCTAGTAGGTGATGCAGCAATGATTTTTAAAATTGTAAATACGCTACTTACTATAATTCCTTTATTAATTATCTCTTATGTTTTATACTTATTAGGAAAGCAAACTTGGAAACAAATCCCAGCTTCAAATATTATTTTAGCAATTACTTTTGTCGGTGTTTGGGGTGTTGCGTTATGGATGTTAAACAGAGACTTTAATTCCGTTGGAGCAGAAATTCCTGTATCATGGTTCAGTATTTTAAATTCATTCTTTATTATTGCTTTTGCTTCTTCTTTCTCTAAATGGTGGGAATCTAAATACAATCCATCTGCAGCGGTAAAATATGGTTTCGGTTTAATCATTTTAGCAATAGGATTCGGATTGTTAGCTTTTGGAGCTCATGGAATTCAAGAAGGTGTTAAAGTAAGTATGATATGGTTAATACTAGCTTACTTATTCCATACTTTAGGAGAGCTATGTTTATCTCCTGTAGGACTTTCTTATGTGTCAAAATTAGTACCACCACGTATGATTGCGTTCATGTTCGGTATGTGGTACTTAGCTATTGCTATAGGTAATAAAATAGCCGCTGTAGTTGGTGGACAAATAGAAAATATCACTAAAGATTTTGGATTATCAACATTCTTCCTAATCTTTACAATAGTACCTATTGTTGCAGGTTTATTAATAATTGGATTAAATCCTTTATTGAAAAAACTAATGCACGGAGTAAGATAAAAATCACACTAAAAATGCTTCTATATGAAGCATTTTTAGTATTTTGTAATTGTGGCAAGTTATTTGCGACTGTATTAAAAATAAATCACATGAAAAAAATAATTCTTATAGCTACCCTTTTTGTAGGATTCAGTAGCATCCAAGCTCAAGAAGCAAAATGGCATGATAATTTTGATGAAGCTTCAAAATTATCTAAAAAAACTAATAAACCAATTTTAGCTAACTTTACTGGTAGTGATTGGTGTGGTTGGTGTATTCGTTTAGACAAACAAGTTTTTAAAACCAAAGAGTTTAAAAAATGGGCTAATGAAAATGTAATATTATTAACGGTTGATTTCCCTAAAAGAAAAAAATTACCTGAAAGTATTGTAACTCAAAATGACGCTTTACAACGCGCCTTTCAAGTTAGAGGTTATCCAACTATATGGTTAATGAGTCCTGGTGACGGTGAAGTTCCTACAGATGGAATTGTGCCTTTAGGAAAAACCGGCTATGTAAAAGGAGGCCCTGAAAAATGGATTGCAAGTATTGCACCCTCTATACCCAGCAAATAAAAACTACTTAGTAGTTTGAAAATAACGTTGTAATGAAATATTTATTGGTTATTTACGATTTACAACTTCTCCCCTTTTGTTAACCATACAGAAGGGGATTTTATTTTAACACAAAAGCACCTTTTTCTCTAATATTATAAAAAGACACATTATTATTTAAACAGGTCTTTTTCCATCGCTCTACATAGCTTTTATAATTATTATTATCCACTATTATTTGTTTAGGATTTATTACAGTAATCAACCTGTTTAAATTAATTTTTGGAGATGCCGTCAACAATACAATATCTGGCTTAAAAGATGAGTCGTAAATTTCTTTGGAATCTACAATCAATATTTTACAATTATTAAACACGTAAACATTCTTTAAGGAGTCATGTTTATTGCTACTTATAAATTCATTTACCATATAATTATTTAAACTCTGGAGGTAAGTTAAATTCTTAGATGCGTAATTTAATTGATTACCATGTTTATATGTGACCAAGGTTGTTTTGTATTGATTAAAAATCACAAATTCTGACTTTTGAGAATCCAACCTGTTATACAAAAACACCAATTGCACACAAATAATACCGGAAAGCACAAATACTAATCGTTTATAAGAATACGATTTCCATAACAAAGCTAAGCCAATAATTAACACATAACAACTCATCAAATTCAAACTATTGAAAGGAATTTTAGTGAATATAAAATCTTCTCTAGCTGATATAAACTGAACAAAACTTACAAGAGAACTAATACACCAGTCAAACGTTTCAAACAGTAGGTTAGGAATCCAACCAAAATAAGCAAATACAAGTGTGAGTATTCCAACTGCTAAAAGAATTCCTAATAACGGAATAATCACAATATTTGATATAAAAAACAGCCCAGGAAACTGGTGGAAATAAAAAAGTGACAATGGTAATATTCCAAATTGCGCAGCTAATGTAACCGCAAACACATCCCATAATTTTCGAGGAATATAATATTTCGGAACCCATATTTTATCAAATAATGGTTTTATCCAAACTATTGCGAAAACAGCAGCGTAACTTAATTGAAAACCAATATCAAAAATGTAAAAAGGATTGAATAGCAATAATAAAAAAGCAGAAATAACCAATGTATTATAAGTATTGGTACCCCTATTACTATACATTGCTATAGTCACTAATGAAAACATGGTAACCGCTCGCATTACAGAAGCCGACATCCCTGTTATAAAAGCATAACCCCATAATGCTATTATAATGAGAACTGGAATCAATTTCTCTCCTACTTTAAAATAAGATACCGGTTTAAAAAACAACCCCAATAACAGCATTAACAATCCAATATGCAACCCAGAGATTGCTAGAATATGTATTGCTCCTGATTTTGTAAAACTTTTATAAGTCTCTTTGCTTATATCTTGTCGCTGCCCTAATAACAATGCATTTATAACACTTAGATTTTCTTTAGAAACGGAATATTCAACTAGTGTATTATTAATTCTATTTCTAATGACAGATGCAATACCGTAAATTGTTTTTTTATTTTTTAATTTTAATGAGTTATTCGCATTTAAAAACACTTGATGATATACCTGTTTTTTATACATATAATCCTTAAAATCGAATTGATGTGGATTTAATGGTTTCTTGATTTCTTGTAAAACTGTAGTTACATACAATACATCACCTACCCTTAACTGTCTAGTGGTATCAACATTAACCAATATTTTTCCTGTTGCCTTTTTTGAGTTAATAGTGACTACTTTTGCTAAAAACTTACTGTAAAGGCTATTCGGTTTTAACTTCTTATAAATGCTAATTTTAATACTCTGATGACCACCTGTATGAAACTGACCAGAATAATGTTTTAATTGATTTTTCTGTGTATGAAAATTAATCAACAACATACCAATCCCTACAGTTATTCCGTAAGTAAAAACTGCTAAATATATTTTTTGTTTAACCCTATTAATTGCCAATAAATAGGTTATATACAATAGTAATAAACCAATAAATATAGTTCCAAAAATATTTTTCCATGAAAACGGGAAATAATAACCAATCAAAATACCAGTGATAAGACAAATAGTGAGTTTGATTATTAAAAAATTGAGCAACTTCATAATTAAAGTTACACATAATTGTCATTTCACTAATTATAACTAACTAATATCGGTTTATTCCTCAATGATAATATTGGTGAAAAACATTAGTGATTAGTTAACGGGCACTCAATATTTTTTAGCTTATTTTTGTATTATATATATTATATAGTCGTTGGACTATCTTAACGAGTAAAACAACAAATAAAAAACATCATCTGATGAAAAAAGCATTTAAAATATTCGGGATATTAGTGTTATTTATTATTGTTGCTGCAGTTGCGGCTCCGGTTATTTTTAAAGACAAACTAGCTCAAATATTAAAAGAGCAAATAAACAAAAACATTAATGCGCAAGTAGATTTTTCTGATGTTGACATTAGCATCCTTTCAACTTTTCCAAAAGCAGAATTGTCTCTTGAAAACTTAAGCATTATTAATTTTAAACCATTTAAAGGAGACACATTATTTTACGTTAAAGAAATAGCTTTAAAAATGCCGCTTTCTGGCTTAACAAAAACAGCAGAAGACGCTATTGAAATAAACTCTTTTACTATTGAGAATGCTTTGGTAAATATAATTAGTGATGCTAACGGAAATACAAGTTACGATATCGCTAAAAAGGATGATGATACTAATAAAGAGGAAACTTCTTCCGAAAAACAAAAAGGATTCACCTTTTCTATTGCTGAATACGCTATTACTGATACTGAAATAAATTACATCGATCAAGAATCAAAATTAAATATAAGTTTAACAGATTTCAATCATAGCGGAACTGGTGATTTATCTACTGACGTTAGTAATTTAGAAACTATTACTACTTCAAATATTTCTGTAACTAGTGGAGAATCTAATTACTTAAACAATAACACCATTGCTTTAAATGCCGATTTAGAAATAGATCAGATACAAAGCAAATATACTTTTTTAGAAAACTCGTTAAAACTTAATCAACTAGAATTGATTTTTGATGGTTTTGTTAAACAAAACAAAACGAACAATGAATTCGATTTAAAATTCAACACCCCAACCTCAGACTTTAAAAACTTTTTAGCATTATTACCTGCAGAATACTCAAAGGATATTGAAAAGGTGCAAACAAACGGGAGTTTTACCATCACAGGTTTTGTAAAGGGAATAATGGATGACAATAGTATTCCAAAATTCAATGTAAATATTGTTTCTAAGAACGCTTCATTTAAATACCCTGAGCTTCCAAAAAGCGTAAAGAACATTAACTTAAATACTACTGTAGCAAATACTACAGGAAAAACAGAAGACATCTATCTTGATCTTGATAAACTATCTTTACAAATAGATCAAGATATTTTCAATGCAAACGGTAAAATAAAACAACTCACTAACAACCGCTTTGTTGACATGAATTTGGACGGAACACTTAATTTAGGTCACCTTTCTCAAGCTTATCCTATTCAACTAGATAATGAATTAAAAGGAATATTAAAAGCTAACTTACATACTGCTTTTTCTCAAAGTGCTATTGACAACAATAGGTACGAACAAATTAAAAATGATGGGAATTTTAGTATCTCTGATTTTGAATTTGCATCTAAAGATATTGTTAACCCGATATACATATCAGAAGCTGCAGTAGATTTTACTCCACAAAAAGTATACTTAAGAAAATTAGATACTAAAAGTGGTGAAAGTGATATTAGCGGAACTGGAACTATTGACAACCTAATGGGGTTTTTGTTCAGTGACAAAAAACTAAAAGGCGATTTCAACCTCAACTCAACTCTATTTAAAGTGAGTGATTTTATGGTAGACAATACTACCGAAACTGAAAATACTCAAAAAGAATCAGAAAAAGGAGATGCTTTAAAAATCCCAGCATTTTTAGACACTAAAATTTCAGCCAACGCTAAAAAAGTTATTTATGATGATCTTGTTTTAGAAAACGTAACTGGTGATGTTGTTATAAAAGATGAAACTGTTGCATTAAATAATGTAACTACCGAATTATTTGAAGGAACAATGAGTATTAATGGAGAGGTTTCTACAAAAAACGAAACTCCAACTTTTAATATGGATTTAGGAATTGACAAATTTGATATTGCCAAATCATTTAACGGAATGGATTTACTATCAAGCATTGCTCCTGTTGCTAAAATGTTGAAAGGAAAGTTAAATACTGATTTAAAACTTAAAGGGAATTTAGACGATTCTTTTTCACTTGATTTAAACTCATTAACCGGTAATGCTTTAGCAGAAGTTTTAACTACAAAAGTTACTCCCGAAAAAGCTTCAGCGTTTAGTAGCCTTAATAGCCAGTTATCATTTATTGATTTGAATAAATTAGATTTAAAAGATTTAAAAACGGCATTAAAGTTTGAAAATGGCAAAGTATCCATTAAACCTTTTGATGTACAATATGAAGATATCAAAGTACAAATTGCAGGATCACATAGTTTTGAAAACAATTTAGGGTATACGGCAACTTTTGATGTGCCAGCAAAATATTTTGGAAATGAAGTTGGGGGGCTTTTATCTAAGTTAAGTGATGACGATGTTAAAAATGTAAAAGTTCCTGTAATTGCAAACATAGGTGGTACCGTAACAAGTCCAAAAGTAAATACAGATATGAAACAGTCTGTTAAAAACTTAACCAATCAACTAATTCAAATACAAAAAAACAAATTATTAGGTCAAGGTACTGAGGCAGCAACCGATGCTCTTGGTGATGTAATTGGTGACGATGCTGGAGGTGTTGTTAGCGATGTACTTGGAGGAATATTAGGCGGTGGAAACAATAACAATACACCAAAGGACACCACTACTACAAATACTCCAGATAACACAATTGAAGGAGGAGTAAAAGATGTACTTGGAGGTTTGTTTGGAAAAAAGAAGAAGAAAAAAGATACTGTTAAGTAAGTACTAACTTATTCCTAAATCGTATAATTTTTAAAACAACAGTATAAACAGTCCTTAAACCTATGAAACAATTCACATATAAATTAGTGTCTTTTATTTTAGTATTGGAAAAATAGGTGACGAATTATATTATATAAAAACTCATTTATTTTCTTAAAAGGTTTCTTTCAAAACACAAGCAATTACATTTTACCTTAATAAACACACAACTACAAAAATGGATTTAAATAAAGTTGATGAAATCTGGAATGGATTTTCTAAATCACAAAATATTGAATTAAAATATAAAGAGCGTAAAATAGGTGGTACTATTCAATCTCATTACCTAATTAATTATACAAATGAAATAGCTACCTATAGCTTTATTGGAATATTATCTAGATCAGATGATGGTCACAATACTGACAAAACATCTATTATTGTAGAATTTGAAAACAGACTTGATATAGATAACTTTGAATTCAAAATTACAGACAACATTAAAAATAATTCTGATGACCATAAAATAGAATTTGAAAAAAACATTTTAAAAAGTATTGAAAAATTCAAAGGCAAAAGTATTACATTGAAAGATAATTTCATCAAAATAGATACTGATCATATCTTTTCTAACATAGATGAATTTGAAAATATAATTGAGTTAATCTCAGAAATAAAATCTACAAACAATTAAGTAGAGAATTTTCTGATACAAGTATTTGGTATGTTTTTTGACTCATCACTTACTTATAACATATACAAAACTAATGAAAACACTAACAATTTTATTCTTTACAATTTTATTGTCTTCTGTTTCAACGGATAATTCCTCGATGATTGGAAAAACCTTTACGTCACATACTCAGATACAAACCCTTAAAGACTATACAAAAGTAAGAGACACGTCATTTCATTATAATAATCAAAAAGGTTATGCAGATTTTGGTCTATTAGAGCTAAGAAACAAAAAAAGCACTCTCATAATTTTCAGTTCTTTAAAAAGCAATCAAGAGCACTATAGAATCTATACTATTTTAGATACTTTAGCTATCAATTCTAAAAAAAATGATTACATTTCTGTTGGGGCTTGCAAGAAGAATAACGTGTTCAAAGAGCAAATCATTAGCTTAATAAACTCAAAGAACACCACTGATGAACTTTTTTTAAAAAAAATTAAAAAAGCATGGGCCGCAAACATTAAAACTCATAAAATAGAACCAATAAAGGATCTTTCTTCTATTGAATGTATTAATGAAATTAATTAATCTACATTACACTAATATTCACCACCAAACCTTCATTATTACGCACATTAAAAACAGTATTGTCTTCAAAAATTAAATACTGACCTTTTACCCCTTTTAACACTCCCGAATATTCTGGTGTTTTAGACAGGTTCAAACTTTTAACTTTTATAGGGTATTGATCTACTGGAAAATTTAAATTTAACACAGGCTCATCATCTAAAACATATTCTTTTACCTCATCAGGAAGAAACTGCTTTAAATCATTCTTGATTTGAGTTAAATCAGCTTCCGCTACCTCATTCTTAAGCATTGCTCTCCAGTTAGTTTTATCGGCTACATGATTTTTTAATGCTACTTCTGCTATTCCTGCTAAATACCTATTGGGAGCCTCAACTATTGATAAAGCCTGTACTGCACCTTGATCAATCCAACGTGTAGGAACTTGTGTTTTACGAGTAACTCCAACTTTTACACTACTGCTTAAAGCCAAATAAACGATATGCGGTGTTAATTGTACTCGTTGCTCATATTCCAAATCCCTATCTGCAATACCTAAATGTGCTGTAGATTTTTCTGGATGCATAATCCATTCTCCTGCTTGTGGTGCGTCAAAAAAACATGACTTACAGAAACCTTGTCTATAAATTTCTTTGTTTTTTGAACAACTCATACATTGGTACTTTTCAAAAGAAAAACTAAGCTTTTTACCCAATAACTGGTTCACGTTCAATACATCATTATCAAAAACCATATAGTACTGGATTATCTCTTGTAAATCAGTTTGCATTTTCTGTAAAACACCTTGGTATTGCATATCAATATTTTTATGTAAATTTAGGGCTAAAGATAAATTATTTATGACAATTCCGTTAGTAAATTCTGTAGTCTCTTGGTTTTTGAAAAAACGAATTCACCAAATAGAATTCTTTTCAAAATATCCAAATGAAGTACAGCATGAATTGCTTTTTAATTTATTACAACAAGCCAAAAATACTGTTTTTGGAAAAGAACATAACTTCTCTTCCATTAGAACCTATGAAGATTTTATAGCACGTGTACCAGTGATTAGCTATGAGGATATGGAACCAATTATTGCTAAATCACGTAAAGGGGAACAGCAATTGTTTTGGGAAACTCCTATAAAATGGTTTGCAAAATCTAGTGGCACCACCAATACTAAAAGTAAATTTATTCCTGTTAGTCAAGAGTCATTAGACGATTGTCACTATAAAGGAAGTAAGGACTTATTATGTTTATACCTTAACAATAATGAAGACTCACAACTCTTTACAGGGAAAGGGTTACGTTTGGGAGGAAGCAAAGAATTATACCAAGAAAACGGAACCGTTTTTGGTGATTTATCTGCCATACTAATTGACAATATGCCTTTTTGGGCAGAATTCAGTTCTACCCCAAGTAGTAAAGTTTCCTTAATGGATAATTGGGAAACTAAGTTACAGGCTATTGTTGATGAAACCATAAAAGAAAACGTAACGAGCTTAGCTGGTGTCCCATCATGGATGTTAGTATTATTAAATCAGGTATTAGAAACAACACAGAATAAGCACCTTTTAGAAGTTTGGGAAAACCTAGAAGTCTATTTTCATGGTGGTGTAAGTTTTGAACCCTATCGTGATCAATATAAAAAATTACTCCCAAAAAACGATTTCAAATACTACGAAATATACAATGCATCAGAAGGTTTCTTCGCTATTCAAGACAGGAATGATTCCTCAGAATTATTATTAATGCTTGATTATGGTATCTTTTATGAATTTTGTTCTATGGATACCTATGGAACAAGTCAACAAAAAATGATTCCTTTAAGTGAAGTATCTGTCAATGTTAACTACGCTGTAATTATAACAACAAATGCAGGCTTATGGCGCTATCAAATTGGTGATACAGTTCGATTTACATCAATAAGCCCTTACAGAATAAAAGTTACAGGAAGAACCAAACATCATATAAACGTATTTGGAGAGGAATTAATGATTGAAAATACCGATGAAGCTTTAAAAATTGCTTGTGCAAAAACTAGTTCTGAAATTAAAGAATATACTGCTGCTCCTATTTTTATGAATGGAAAAGAAAAAGGGGCTCATGAGTGGTTAATAGAGTTTAAAAGAGCTCCAGAAAACATGGAGTATTTTTCTGAATTATTAGACAATGCCTTGAAATCTTTAAATTCCGATTATGAAGCAAAGCGCTTCAATAACATCACATTAAATCATCCGAAGTTACATACCGCAAAACAAAACTTATTTTACGACTGGTTAAAACACAATAGTAAATTAGGTGGGCAAAATAAAATTGCTCGATTATCGAATTCTAGAAACTTTCTTGAAGAGTTACTTAAAAACAATTAAACCATAAATAATTTACCCGTTTCTTGAATACTAGCAACTACAGACATAAACTCGATTTCAATAGTGTTTTTAATTTTTGAATTATCATATTTCAATTCTTTAAAGGCCGAATTAATATTTGATTTATAAACGCTTCTTTTTTTACTTGATATAAAGCTTAAGAACTTATCTAGTTGCAAATAAAACAGTAATTGCCACCTTTTAACTTCCTTCAACTCTTTTTTACTTTCAAGAACTTCTGAAACAGTTTGTAACAACTTTTTACATTCTATATTTTCAGAAACAAGGATGAATTTCTCATTAACAACCTCTGAATCTATTAAAACACACATTGACTTAACAACATCGTTTACATCAACAACCCCAATTATACCAGAAGTATAATAATTAAACCCTTTAGATACTTTAGTAAACAATTCCCCTGTCCCAGAATTCCAAAAACCTGGACCTATTATCACTCCTGGTTGAACAACTACTGCATCTAATCCCTCTTGAACACCTCGCCAAACTTCTAACTCAGCATCGTATTTGGTAATTGCATAAATATTTTGAGTATTATTCTCTGGATTCCAACGTGTTTCTTCAGTAATAGGTTTTAACAACTCCTCTCCTAAAGTAGCTATGGAACTTACATGACATAATTTAGAAACACCATGACTCAAACATAGATTCACAACATTAGCAGTACCAGTAACATTTACTTCTTTGGATTGCCTATAATTTTTCGGATTAAAAGATAAGTCTGCCGCACAATGATAAACATGAGTAACATTCTGAAAGGCAACTTCTAAGGCAGGAACATCCGTAATTTCAGCTTGTATCCAATCAACTTTATCGAATACATCATTTGGTTTTTCAGAATAATACGAAAATATTTTTTTAACTTTTTCAAATTTTGAAGCATCACGATAAATTGCTCTTACTACTTTACCCTGAGTAACTAATTTACATAATAAATGTGCGCCTAATAATCCTGTTCCACCTGTTACTAAAATCATAATGCCAAATTAGTCTTTTTTCATTTTATACAATTATATTTGCCTAAATTTTAGTTGAATTATGATGAATTTTGTAGAAGAATTACGCTGGAGAGGAATGCTCCATGATATTATGCCAGAAACTGAAGAGATGCTTTTAAAAGAATCTACTGCTGGTTATATAGGGTTTGACCCAACTGGAGAATCATTACATATTGGTAGTTTGGTACAAATCATCATTTTAATGCATTTCCAAAAAGCAGGACACACACCTGTAGCTTTAGTTGGTGGTGCTACTGGAATGATTGGTGACCCTTCAGGAAAATCGGCCGAACGTAACTTATTAAACGAAGAAACTTTAGCAAAAAATATTGCTGGAATCAAGAGTCAGTTAGAACGTTTTATCGATTTCAATTCCGACATTACTAACAAAGCTGAATTAGTAAATAATTACGATTGGATGAAAGAGTATTCATTCATTGATTTTGCTCGTGAAATTGGTAAGCACATTACTGTAAATTACATGATGTCGAAGGAATCTGTGAAGAAGCGTTTAGGAGCTGAATCAAAAATAGGAATGTCATTTACTGAGTTTACCTACCAATTGTTTCAAGGATACGATTTCCTACACTTATACCGTGAAAAGAATTGTAAAATTCAAATGGGAGGAAGTGACCAATGGGGGAACATCACTACTGGTACTGAGTTAGTACGTCGTGTTGCTGGAGGAAAAGCTTATGCTATGACTTGCCCATTAATTACAAAAGCTGATGGGACTAAATTCGGGAAAACTGAAGGAGGGAATATATGGTTAGATAGACATAGAACTTCGCCATATAAATTTTACCAATACTGGTTAAATGCTTCTGATGAGGATGCTAAAAAGTATATCAAAATTTTTACATTCTTAGATAAGGAAACTATTGAAGCACTAATTAAAGAACATAAAGAAACACCACATTTACGTTTGTTGCAAAAAAGAGTTGCTGAAGAAGTAACTACTATGGTACACTCTAAAGAAGATTTAGATAATGCAATAAAAGCTTCTAACATCTTATTTGGAAAATCTACTTCAGAGGACTTAAAAACATTAGACGAGCAGACTTTCTTAGATGTTTTTGATGGAGTTGCACAAGCTGAAGTTACCCGTGAAGATATTGACAACGGACTTGATATGATTGGTGCTTTAGCAGCAAAAACTGGATTTTTAAAATCAAATGGAGATGCACGAAGGGCCTTAAAAGAGAATGCAATTTCCGTAAACAAAGAAAAAGTAAAAGAAGATTTTTCTATTACAGCTGCTGACTTGATTAATAACAAGTTTATTTTATTACAACGCGGAAAGAAAAATTACTATGTAGTTGTTGTAAAATAACTGCGAATAAATTATATACAAAAAAAAAGGCTTTATCTAAAAATACAGGTAAAGCCTTTTTTACATTATTAAATCACCTCACCCTAAGCTTTCCATCAAAGAGAAGGAACTTGATTATTTTTTAACGTCTCTCATTTCTTTTGCTAAATGATCTAAATATAATATCCCATTAAGATGATCTATTTCATGTTGAAAGATTACTGCCGTAAAAGCCTCTATCATTTCAGAATGATGTGTTCCATCCATTTTATCATACTCCAGAAGTATCGCATAAGCACGAGTTTTAGTAGTATCACTTCTATCTGGTATTGACAAACAACCTTCAACACAATCTTGTTTTTTATCAGTGTATTGGATGATTTTAGGATTTAAATACACTTCAAAAGGAAATCCTTCCTTATCAAAACGTTGTACCCATATAATGCTTTTCAAAACACCAACCTGTGGAGCCGCAATACCAACCCCCATCGAAATACTATCCCGAACTGTTTTGTACATTCTATTTACAAAATGCTTTAACGTTACATTATTAGGGTTTGCAATTACATTCTTACATTTTGTTCGTAATACTATAGAATCTTTTTTATTATTAATTTTCAATACACGCATAGGCTGTGTACTATCAGCATTCTTTATCAAGAGTTGTTGTGTTGCAGTAAAATCATGCAAATTAGCTTTTGAAGAACTTGCACAGCCAACTAACAACAATAAAAACATTCCTAATGTAATAATGTATCTCATAAACTTATTCTTTAATAAAACCTGTTACCGTTTCAGCTATTTGTTGTTTGTCTAATCTGTCTATTGGATGTTGAAAATTTTCCATGATTTTTAACGATCCGTTTTTCATTACATCACTAACAGCTTTAGACTCCTCAATAGTTACCATTGTATCTTGTCCACCTATCGCGATTAAAACCTTATGATTTATTTTCTGAAACTCTGCTAAAGTCATTTTCTTACCGCCTGCTAAGTCACTCATCATCTTAGCAGTTTTATTCATCATTTCCTTCCAACTATTAGCTCCATGAATTTCAGCTAACTGCACAGCAAATTTCGGAACTTTAGTTTCTATCACTTCAGGGTTAAGAAGTTTAATTTCTTTTTTAGCACTCTCTGGAATCCAATTAAATTTTGTCCCTAAGGTAACAATTTTAGAAATGACACCAGGGTAATTCAATGCCAAATTCAATGCTACATACCCCCCCATACTATAACCAAAAACATGTACCTTTTCTAAATTATTTTCTTTAAGATAACTCAACACATTATTAGTAAACAACTCAATTGAAAATTCATTTTGAACAGACACCCCTCCGTGCCCATCAAAATTCATAATAAATACTTCGAAGTTTTGTGCTAATATCTTTTTTAACTCTTTTAACTGACACTTACTTCCCAAAGCACCATGAAGTAATAATAACCTATCTTTCATTATTTAGTTTAGTTTCAAATATGCTTTAAAAATATGCATATTTTTACTTTCCAAGCACTAGAGAATAGGATTATCACCAAAAAAAAGCCCAAAACAAAAAAATGCTCTGGGCTTTTAAACTAACTAACTTTATGAAAAAGTAATCCTCTTCACTATATATAAGACGAAATAAAGCTTATAATATTACATCTATTAAGAAACTTTAACATGTACGGACAATTTTTAACATTTATAAAGTCATTAAATTACAACCTCTAATATCTGAGTTATCAAACCTTCCGAGCACCTCAAAACTACCGTTTTCAAATACCTTGCCTAAATCTTGTGTTGCGATAAACGAGCAAGAATTGATATTTGCCAAATCAATTACATTGATCCCCCCTGTTTTATTTACTTTCTGAACAGTCAGCGGGTCTTCCGCATCTCTAGTTATTACCCTCATCCATGGCGGACATTCAAAAACACCATTTCCTTTAGAATATCCTTGGGATAATAACTCTGTCATTCCGTATTCTGAATGAACTTCAGAAATGCCAAAGCCTTCTTTTAATAACTGATGCAATTCAGGTCGAATAATTTCTTTTCTCCTACCTTTCATCCCACCTGTCTCCATCACTATAGTGTTCTTCAATTTAAACTGATGTTTTTCAATTAAGTCTAGCAAAGCAAACGAAACACCTATTAATAAAATTTTTTGACCTGACTGTTCTAACGCCATTAACTTTTCGCAAATCCCATTCAAATTATTCAAATAAAAACCACTTTCAGAATGTTTCGATTTTTGAATTAAATCATCAACCATATAAACTAAAGAAGATCCTTCTCTCTCCAAATAAGATGGCAATAAAGCTAACACCACATAATCCTCAATATTTCCATAAAACACATTAAAGCCTTTTAAATAACTATCTTCATAAATACTTAAATCAGTCACTTGATGTTTACTTGTCACTGACCCTGTAGTTCCAGAACTACTAAAACTAATTACCGGTGTTTGAGTATTACTGATTATATTATGTGATTTGAAAAACTGAATTGGTAAAAAAGGAATTTCCTCCACGTGCTTCACATCACTCGGATGCTTGTATAATAAATCACAATAAGAGCGATATACTTTATTGTTATCAAATTGATGTTTAAAAACTGCTAACGCAAGTGCATCAAACGCTGCTGTTGATTTTATATTAAATATTTGTTCCTGAAGCATTTTCAAAAGTAACAAAAAAAGCATGCTTTTAATAAGGCATGCTTTTTAAAATTTATTTTTATTCAATCAATTAATTGATAATATCAAACCCAGTATATTTCACTAAACATTCTGGTATTTTAATTCCTTCTGCCGTTTGATAATTCTCTAATATCCCAGCTAATACTCTTGGTAAAGCTAAAGAACTACCATTTAATGTATGAGGCAAATGTTTTTTATTATTTGCATCCTTATAACGTAATTTCAATCTATTTGACTGAAAAGTTTCAAAATTTGAAACCGAACTAATTTCTAACCATCTGTCTTGAGCTGTTGAGAATAATTCAAAATCATACGTCATTGCAGATGTAAAACCTGTATCTCCACCACACAATCGTAATATTCTGTATGGTAACTTTAGTTCAGCTAAAATATTCATTACATGTTCTTTCATTCCTTCCAAAGCATCATAAGATTTTTCAGGATGCTCAAAACGAACAATTTCTACTTTATCAAACTGATGCAATCTATTCAACCCTCTTACATGTGCACCATAACTTCCAGCTTCTCTTCTGAAACAAGGTGTATAAGCTGTAAAACAAATTGGTAATTCCTTTTCAGAAATCAATTCACCTCGCATTATATTGGTAACCGGAACTTCTCCAGTTGGTATCAAATACAAATCATCTTGAGCATCATGATACATCTGCCCTTCTTTATCAGGTAGCTGTCCAGTAGCGATAGCAGAAGCTTCATTCACCATGTGTGGCACCTGAACTTCAGTATATCCAGCATCAACATTTTTATCTAAAAAATAAGATATTAACGCCCGCTGTAACCTTGCTCCTTTCCCTTTATATACCGGGAATCCAGCTCCAGATATCTTATTTCCTAATTCAAAATCAATGATGTCGTATTTTTTCGCTAACTCCCAATGTGGTAATGCACCGTCATGTAACTTAGGGACTTTTCCTGCAGAAAAAACCTCTTCATTATCTGCCTCACTTTTTCCTGCCTTTACTAATTCATGAGGTACATTTGGAATAGTATATAACAAGTCCGTTAATGCTTTTTGCGTAGCATTAACAACCTCTGTCAAGTCCTTAGTAACCTCTTTTAATTGAACTGTTTTTTCTTTTAAAAGATTTGCCTTTTGAATTTCCCCATTTTTAAACAACATTCCAATTTCTTTGGACAGTTTGTTAGAATCTGCTTGGGTATTATCAAACAATACTTGCGTACTTCTTCTTTTCTCATCCAAAGTCAACACTTCTTGTAAAAGTGACGCAGCATCGAAATTTCTTTTTTTCAAACGCTCCACAATTAACTCAGTGTTTTCTTTAATAAATTGTATTTGTAACATTGCTAATTATTTTAAAAAAACAAAAATACATATTTTGAATTGTATACATAAAAAAAACCTCTCATAATTGAGAGGTTTTTTTTAAAGACTCATGTCTAATTATATTTTAAAAGTAACTACTGGTCTTTTCGCGTGATTCACCAAATCCTCACTTATACTTCCGTTAAAGAAATGTGACAACCCTTTTCTACCATGTGTACTCATTGCAATCACATCAGCATTAATTGAATTTCCGAAATTTAAAATTCCTTTTTCAATACTAACATCATTATATATATTTAAAGTATAATCTCCAATACTAACTCCTTCCAAGAAGCTGTTCATACGTTGTTCAGCTTCAGCAGTAGTCATGAAACTAGACGGTGTATTAACCATTAATAAATGCATTTTTGAATTTGCAGTTTTAGCAAAAGTAATTGCATCTAAAAAAGATTTTTTATACTCGTCTGTAAACTCACAAGCAAAAACTATATCGTTCATTTTAAAGCTAGAATCTTCTTTTTTAATAACCAGAACTGGCACATCAGAAGTTCTTACAACTTTTTCAGTATTTGACCCAATTACCATTTCTTTAAAACCAGAAGCTCCACGAGATCCCATTACAATTAAGTCAATGCCTTTTTTATGTGCACTATCAATGATACCTTCAAATGCATTGTTATTTTGTATTGCTTCTTTAACATCAATCCCCTCCAAATAATCTTTATCTAAAAAAGTCTCAAAACTTTTATGAGCCATTTTCATAAAAAACATTGCTCCTGGCAATTCACTTGTTTCATGCATAGGATCAACCATATCAAATGGCAATTCTATCATATGCATTACGTGTAATTCACTATTATATCTTTTCGCTAATTGAGCTGCAACTTTTAAAGCTTCTTCTGAACCCTTAGAAAAGTCTGTAGGGACTAATATTTTTTTCATAAATTTTAAGTTTAGTATTAGTTTAGTTATTGCATAAATATACAAAAATTAGTAGAAAAAAATAGTGTTCCGTAATTAAGTTTCCTAGTTTTAAAAAAAGATGTATATTTGCAACGCATTTTTTATGTAAAATATGATAAATGAGGGGACAGATGTCCCCTCTTTTTATAATCAATATCGATGTTTAAAGAACTAGTAAATAAATTATTACAAGCAGGATTAGATGAGAAACCAGAGTTGTTTTTGATCGATTTTACTATTGATACGGGTAATAAAATAAATGTTGTTTTAGACGGTGACAATGGCGTTACGGTAAAAGATTGCATTTTTATTAGTAGAGCTATAGAGACAAATATCGATGACGAAGAGTATGAATTTTCATTAGATGTTACTTCTTGTGGTGCAACTAGCCCTCTTAAAACAACTAGGCAATACATAAAAAACATTTCTCGAAACTTAAAAGTTGAATTGCAGTCAGGGAACACACTTGAAGGCGAAATGACAAAAGCTAACGACGAGAGCATTATATTAGAATGGGATACTAGAGAACCTAAACCAATCGGTAAAGGCAAAGTAACTGTTCACAAAATTGAAGAAATAGCTTACAGCGATATTGTTGAAGCAAAAGTTGTAATAAAATTTTAATAAGATAAATGTCATGGAAAACATTGCATTAATAGAATCTTTTTCGTCGTTTAAAGACGATAAAATGATAGATCGTGTAACTTTAATGGCCATCTTAGAAGATGTGTTTAGATCGGCACTTAAACGTAAATTTGGATCGGATGATAATTTCGATATTATTATTAATCCGGATAAGGGTGATTTAGAAATTTGGAGAAACCGTGTAGTTGTTGCAGATGGTTTTTCTGAGGACGATAATGAGGAAATTGAATTATCTGAAGCACGCAAAATAGAACCTGATTTTGAAATCGGTGAAGACGTATCAGAAGAAGTAAAATTAATTGATTTAGGACGTCGTGCTATTTTAGCATTAAGACAAAACCTGATTTCTAAAATACAAGAACACGACAACACTAACATCTACAAGCACTTTAAAGATTTAGTTGGTAGTATTTACACTGCTGAAGTTCATCATATTCGTCACAAAGCAATCATTTTGTTAGATGACGAAGAAAACGAAATCATACTTCCAAAAGAAAACCAAGTACCTTCTGACTTTTTTAGAAAAGGAGAAAACGTACGAGGAATTATTGAAAGTGTCGAATTGAAAGGAAACAAGCCAGTAATTCTTTTATCAAGAACTTCTCCGGAATTCTTAGAAAAATTATTTGAGCAAGAAATCCCTGAAGTATTTGACGGATTAATAACTGTTAAAAAAGTTGTTAGAATCCCTGGTGAAAAAGCGAAAGTAGCCGTAGATTCTTACGACGAAAGAATTGACCCAGTTGGAGCTTGTGTCGGTATGAAAGGCGCTCGTATTCACGGTATTGTTCGTGAATTAGGAAACGAAAACATTGATGTAATCAATTACACTGAAAATCCACAATTGCTAATCACAAGAGCTTTAAGTCCTGCACGTGTATCTTCTGTTAAAATAAACGAAGAAACTAAAAGAGCTGAAGTAATGCTTAGACCTGAAGAGGTCTCTAAAGCAATTGGTAGAGGTGGACAAAACATTAGATTAGCAGGTAAATTAACCGGTTATGAAATTGATGTATTTAGAGAAGGTGTTGAAGAAGATGTTGAATTATCTGAGTTCTCTGATGAAATAGAAGCCTGGGTAATTGCTGAATTTGCAAAAGTAGGTTTAGATACTGCAAGAAGTATCTTGGATAAAGATGTTGAAGACATCGTTAAAAGAACAGATCTTGAAGAAGAAACAGTTCTTGACGTTGTTAGAATATTAAAAGAAGAATTTGAAGACTAATTAAATTTATAGTCTTTAAAAAATAAAAGTTGAGGTAAATATAGTTATATGGCTGACAATAAAGTAATGAGGCTTAATAAGGTGTTAAGAGAAATGAATATTTCTCTAGACAGAGCTGTTGAATTTTTGAATTCTAAAGGAATTGAAATAGAAGCTCGTCCTACTACGAAAATATCTGGTGATGTATATCAGGTGTTATCTGATCAATTTCAAACAGACGCCAATAAAAAAGTGGCCTCTAAAGAAGTTGGTGAAGAAAAACGTAAGGAAAAAGAAGCCCTTCGTGTAGAACGCGAACAAGAAGAAGAAAAACGCAAAAAAGCCGAAGAGCTTAAAAAACAAGAAATCATTAAAGCTAAGGCAAAGCTTTCTGGACCAAAAACTGTTGGTACAATAGATTTAGATGCAAATAAAACTCAGCCAGAGACACCTCAAAAAACTGCACCTAAAGCTACCGAAGAACCAAAAGAAACAAAGTCTGAAGCTCCTGTTGAAACAAAGCCTAAGGCTCCTGTGGAAACAAAACCTGAAGCTCCAACGGTAATTGAAACTCGTAAAACAGAAGTTCAAAAACCAAAAGTTCTTAAAACAATCGACTTAGAAAAAACAAAAGTTAGCCCTAAGAAGAAAAAGGACAGTCATAAAAAGGAGACCGAAAAGCCAAAGCAAAAAGCCACACCTCAAAAACCAGCTGAAACTCCTACTGCAAAAATTGTTGAAAAAACAACTAAAAAAACAGTAGCAGTTACTTCTGAAAAAACAGAGAAGACTTCAAGCGAAGAAACTACTCCAGAAGAAAAGGTAGCTACCCAATATCAAAAATTGTCTGGACCAAAAATGACCGGACAAAAAATTGACTTATCTCAATTTAACAAACCTAAGAAGAAGGTAGACCACAAAAAAGGCACTGCTGCAAAACCTAAACGTAAGCGTATTACAAAACCAGGAACTACTACTAGTGGAACCGGAGGTGCTAATCGCGGACCTGCAAGAGGCGGTAACAACCGTGGACCCGCAAGAGGCGGAAAAGGAAGAAGAGTAGCCCAAGTTGTAAAAGAAGAACCAACTGAAGCTGACGTACAAAAACAAGTAAGAGAAACCTTAGAAAAATTACAAGGTAGATCAAGCAAGTCTAAAGGTGTTAAGAACAGAAGAGACAAGAGAGATCTACACCGTCAGAAAAGACAGGATGAAATAGAAGCTCAAGATGCTGACAACAAAATTAAAGTAACTGAATTTGTTACTGTTAATGAACTTGCTACCATGATGGATGTGCCCAACACAAAAATTATTGGAGCATGTATGTCACTTGGAATCATGGTTACCATGAACCAACGTCTAGATGCAGAAACATTAACAATAGTTGCTGAAGAATTTGGATTTGAAGTTGAATTTGTATCAGCTGATCTAGAAGAAGCAATTGTTGAAATAGAAGATAAACCAGAAGACTTAATTACTAGAGCTCCGATTGTTACCGTAATGGGACACGTTGATCATGGTAAAACATCTTTACTAGATTACATCCGTAAGGAAAACGTAATCGCTGGTGAATCTGGAGGAATCACACAACATATTGGAGCATACGGAGTTGAATTAGATGGAGGGCAAAAAATCGCCTTCTTAGATACTCCTGGTCACGAGGCCTTTACTGCAATGCGTGCACGTGGTGCTCAAGTAACTGATATTGCTATTATTGTAATTGCTGCTGATGATGACATCATGCCACAAACAAAAGAAGCAATTTCTCATGCACAAGCTGCTGGAGTTCCTATCATATTTGCAATAAACAAAGTAGACTTACCTGCCGCGAATCCTGAAAAAGTAAAAGAACGCTTAGCAGCCATGAACTTACTTGTTGAAGATTGGGGAGGTAAAATTCAATCACATGACATTTCTGCTAAAACAGGTTTAGGTGTTAGTGAATTATTAGAAAAAGTATTGCTTGAAGCTGAATTATTAGACTTAAAAGCAAACCCAGATAAAATTGCAACAGGAACTGTTGTTGAAGCATTCTTAGACAAAGGTCGTGGATATGTTTCAACTATATTAGTACAAGCAGGAACATTAAAAATTGGAGATTACTTATTAGCTGGTAAACATACTGGTAAAATAAAAGCAATGCAAAATGAAAGAGGTGATGATGTTAAAATCGCCGGTCCTTCTACTCCTGTTTCAATACTAGGACTAGACGGAGCACCTCAAGCAGGTGACAAGTTTAATGTGTTTGACGACGAAAGAGAAGCAAAATCAATTGCCTCAAAACGTACTCAATTACACAGAGAACAATCTGTAAGAACACAACGTCATATTACACTTGATGAAATCGGACGTCGTATCGCACTTGGTGACTTTAAGGAACTGAACATTATCCTTAAAGGAGATGTAGATGGTTCTGTAGAAGCATTAACAGATTCATTCCAAAAATTATCTACTGAAGAAATTCAAGTAAATATTATACACAAAGGTGTTGGAGCAATTACTGAATCAGATGTATTATTAGCATCCGCTTCTGAAGCTATCATAATCGGATTTAACGTTCGTCCTGCTGGAAAAGCTAGACAAGTTGCCGATTTAGAAGAAATTGACATCAGAACATACTCTATCATCTATGACGCAATAAATGACTTAAGAGACGCTATGGAAGGAATGTTATCTCCTGACATTAAAGAAGAAATCACTGGTACTGCTGAAGTTCGTGAATTATTCAAAATATCTAAAGTTGGTACAATTGCAGGTTGTATGGTAATTTCTGGTAAAATACTTCGTAACGGTAAAATCCGTATCATACGTGACTCAGTAGTTATATTTGACGGAGAACTAGCAGCACTGAAACGTTTCAAAGATGATGCGAAAGAAGTTGCTAAAGGTTATGACTGTGGTATACAAATTAAAAACTACAACGACCTTAAAGAAGGTGATGTATTTGAATGTTACCACCAAGTTGAAGTTAAAAAGACACTTAAAAAGCAACGTTAATCCTCAATAAGGATTGACTAGTAATCAATCTTATAAATACAATAAAATCCCTTTAGAAATTTTCTAAAGGGATTTTTTTTTGAAATCACATCACTACTTCTTAAATTAAGTTTCTAGAAGCATCGAATTTTTATTACATTTACATTATGCTACTCCAACTTACTATAATCATCTTAATGCTAATGCTATCAGCCTTCTTTTCCGGAATGGAAATGGCCTATGTATCTTCTAACAAAATACATATTGAATTAGAGAAGAAAAAAGGTGGGTTTATAGCAAAGATTTTATCAAAAATAACAGAGAACCCTTCGAAATTTATTGCTACAATGCTCGTTGGAAACAATGTTGCATTAGTTATTTACGGACTTTTCATGGGTGATTTTATAATGAATTGGCTTGAAGGAACCATCTCTACCCAAAATGAACAATTAAACTACATAGTTACCAACTTCGGCCTACTTATACAAACAATCCTGTCCACTTTAGTAATATTAGTCACAGCGGAATTTTTACCAAAAGTATTTTTTCAAATTTACGGAAACACTTTGTTAAAGTTTTTTGCACTCCCTGCCTATTTCTTTTATTTACTATTCTATATCATATCATGGTTGGTAATGAGAATATCCGATTTTGTACTAAAAACATTCTTTAAAACTGAAGGAGACGAACTACAATTGACCTTTTCTAAAATTGAATTAGGAAATTACATCACAGAACAAATGGAAAGTGTTGACAAGACTGACCAGGTAGACTCTGAAATACAGATGTTTAAAAACGCATTGGAATTTGCAGAAGTAAAAGCAAGAGAGGTAATGGTACCCAGAACAGAAATTGTCGCTGTTGAATTACACGAAAACACTAAAGATTTAACGAAACTGTTTACCGAAACTGGCTTCACAAAAGTACTGGTATACAAAGACACCATTGATGATATTATAGGATACATACACTCCTTTGATTTATTCAAAAAACCAAAAACCATAAAATCCATTATTCATCCAATAGAATTTGTTCCAGAAACAATGTTGATAAATAACATACTTGATTCGCTTATTAAAAAACGAAAAAGTATTGCTGTTGTTCTTGATGAATATGGCGGGACTTCCGGAATGATGACTGTAGAAGACATTATTGAAGAACTTTTTGGTGAAATTGAAGATGAACATGATACCATCATTTTAATTGAAGAACAAATAGACGAGTCCTCTTTTCAATTTTCGGCTAGACAAGATGTAGATTATATAAATGAAAAATTTAAATTAAATCTACCTGAAGCAGAACAATACGAGACTCTTGGAGGATTAATTGTTTACAACACTCAAGGAATCCCAACAAAAGGAGAAAAGGTTCAAATAGATAATTTTATTTTCACCATTTTAGAAGCATCTAACACCAAAATTGACCTTGTAAAACTAGAGATTACCCACAAGGAATAAACTCATTTTACAACATACTAGAACAACTCTCTTTGTTTTATTTTAACTATTAAAAGCCTTCATGAATAAATTATAAAACAATTCCGCTAAACTACTTTTATTTTATACAATAAAACGTTATTTTCGCTTTCTAAATTTACTAAAAATACATTCTAGATGGCAATCTTAAGCAAGATACGAGAACAATCGATTTTTTTAATATTCATAATAGCATTAGGATTATTTGCATTCTTAATTGATCCAACAAAGTTGATTGATTTTTTCGCAAATGGTGGAACCAAAGAATATTTAGCAAAAATTAATGACGAAGTTATTTACAACGAAGCATTCGCAAAACAAGTTGAAACTAGACAAAGAGGCGGACAACAAAGCTCGATGCAAATTGCAAACCAAGTATACGATCAAGAAGTTACTAAAATTCTTATTCAAGATGAGCTTGAAAAACTAGGGATTACAGTTGAAAAGGATCAAATGTGGGAACTTTTTAAAGGTAACTACGGAAATCTTGCCCAATTTAAAAATGAAGATGGCGTTCTTGACGAAGGTAAATTAAAAGCTTATATTGAAGAACAAGTTGAAGCAAACCCAAAAGCTTGGGAAGATCAAGAAAACAGTATTGCTTTTAACGGAAAACAACAATTATACTACGCCTTAATTAAAGCAGGATCGTTACCTACTGAAAAAGAAGGTGAGCTAGCATACCAAATGCAAAATGATTTAGTTGACATGAAATTTGTGCATGTACCATTTACATCAATTGCTGATTCAACAATCACTATTTCAAAAGAAAAAATTCAAGCATATATAAATACTCATAAAAGCCAATTTGAAGAAGAGGCTAACGCTTCAGTTCAGTATGTGTATTTTGAGGAAAAACCATCTAAAGAAGATGAGGATATTGCAAAAACTGAAATTAACAATCTATTAGCTGAATTAAAAACTTCTACAGATGTTGAGAATTTAGTCAATGAAAAGTCTGCAGTAAAATACGACAGTATTTACAAATTGAAAACTGTTTTAGATGCTCCTATTCAAGCAATAATAGATTCTATGGAAATTGGTGAAACATTCGGACCATACACTCTGGGTGAGTTTACCAAAATAATGAAATTAACAGGAACTAAAGTGGCTCCATCAGTAAAAGCAAGTCACACTTTAATTGCATACGAAGGAGCTCAAAGAGCGAATCCAGAAGTAAAAAGAACAAAAGAAGAAGCGGAAACTTTAGCAAATGAATTACTTGCTAAAGCAAAAGCTTCTGGAACTGATTTTGCTGCTTTTGCTACAGAAAATTCTGATGGACCTTCTGCAACTAAAGGAGGAGATTTAGGATGGTTTTACGAAGGACAAATGGTTCCAAAGTTTAACGATTATGTGTTTAATAATAAAAAAGGTGATATTGGTTTAGTTGAAACTGACTTTGGTTTTCACATTATTAAAGTTGATGACACTAAAGAAGAAAACAAATACCAAATAGCTACTATAGCTAAGAATATTGAAGCTTCTCAAAAAACTATTGATGCATTATACGCTGAGGCTAGTCAGTTTGAAGTTGAAGCAAATAGCGGGAGTTTTGACGAAAAAGCTAAAGAAAAAAATTATGCTTCACGTCCGGTAAACAAAATAACAAACTTATCTGAAAACTTACCTGGACTACAAGGAACTCAACGCCAGATAGTACAATGGATGTTTAAAGACGATACTAATATTGGAGACATTAAAAGGTTTGACATCAATGGTAGCTATGCAGTTGTACAAGTAACCGGAAGAAAAGAAAAAGGATTAATGTCAACTGAAGATGCTTCTTTTAAAGTATTACCTATTTTAAGGAATGAGGAAAAAGCTAAACAATTGAGATCAAATATATCTGCTACAACATTAGCTGATGTCGCTGCTAACAATAATACAACTGTAAAAACTGCAAATGCAATAAGCATGAGCAATCCTACTTTACCTGGAGCCGGTAGAGAACCTAAGGTTGTTGGTACTGCTTTTGCTTTAGAGAACGGACAAGTTTCTGATTTAATTGATGGTCAAAAAGGAGTTTATAAAATTGAAGTTACTAAACATACTGACGCTCCAAAAATGGATTCTTACAAATCATATGCCAAGGACCCAGCAAACAATATTAATGCTGTTGGTACTAAAGTAATGGAAGCATTAAAAAAGAAAGCTACAATTGAAGACAACAGAGCTACTTTCTACTAATAGTTTCTTTGAATAATACTACAAAAAAGCCTCTTGATAATCAAGAGGCTTTTTTATGCCCTACAAATTCAACACTTGTGGTATATTAAAACCATTTATTTTGTATCATCTTTATTCAAAATACTATTCAAGAGCTCACAATCACAACTTCTACATAGAAAGCTCCTCTAACTAAAAACACAAAGTAAGATTAACAGTAATAAAGGCTTTTTAATCAAAAAAGAAACTCTACGCTTAAATCACAATTATAATCTTTGACCTCACTTAATAACATGTTTAAATAAGAAACCTCTGCTATATAAATAACAGAGGTTTCTACCCCAAAAAAACTTACTTAATCCATAATATCTTATGGACAATACAAAGATACGACACAAACACATGAAAAAGAATACCCTGCTTTGGGTATTTTTTCAATCACTACACTTAGTTAGTTGTGAATATTATATTCTTTTAGGAATTTTAAGCACCATCCCAGGCGACAAACTCGTAGACCCAAGCTTATTATGATTCATGATATTTGAAGCAGAAACACCCGTATACTTTCTAGCAATTGCATATAAAGTGTCTCCTTTTTTCACCACGTAAGAATTCCCCTTGGGCGAAACAATAGGGGACGAAGTGGATGAGTTCGCAGCGCTTGACGAATAAACACGTCTGACTTGTGAAAATGCATTTGACCAATACCCTTCTTTTAGTGAGGAAATCATCACTCCTCTCGAGGATGACGAATGCACAAACTTAACATCTCTTCCATTAACACTTACTACCAAACCAACATGATTAATACGTCCTTTTCCTCCTGTTTTAAAAAAAACCAAATCTCCTTTCTGTGCTTTTGACTGAGAAACTCTTACTCCTTTTTTAGATTGATCAATTGACCTACGTGGCAACTCTACATTTGCAGACTTAAATGATGCGTACATAAGCCCCGAGCAATCCATTCCACTTTTCGAAATGCCTCCATATTTATATTTTGTCCCTTTAAAACTTAATGCCTTTCTAATAATTCTATTTGTAGTTGTACTTGTAGAAACAGATTCCACACTTGCAGTTTCTGTAGTTTTAGCACTGTTAGTAGGTACTGGCTTTGTAGTTTTTTGTGTTTTTGACGTACGTTTAATAGATGGCGACTTTGAAGTAACTACTCTATGATTCGATTTACAAGATATAAGCACTAAAATCACTGACAATAAATATGTATATTTCTTCATAAACTATAAATTACTGAACCCTAGTTATTAGTTTGGCTGTATTTTCACTAGCCCCACTACCTCCTAATTGTTGCTCCAATTCAAAATAATCATTAAACATTTGTGTTCTATACGAAGGATTTAAAATGTTCGTTAATTCGAATTTCAAATTTTTTACATTAAATTCATCTTGAATTAACTCTTTTACAACTTCCTTATCCATAATTAAATTAACCAACGAAATGTATTCCAAATTTACTACCCGTTTTGCTATTTGATATGATATGCCATTTCCTTTATAACATACAACCTGTGGAACTTTAAATAAAGCCGTTTCTAAGGTAGCAGTTCCAGAAGTGACAAGTGCAGCTGTTGACAAGCTTAATAGGTCATAGGTTTTATTTGAAATAAAACTTATGTTTTTATTATTGATAAATTGCTCATAAAAAGAAAAATCTTGACTTGGAGCACCAGCGATCACAAACTCATAATCTTCAAAATCATCAACTACAGAAAGCATAATAGCCAACATTTTTTTGATTTCTTGAGTTCTACTCCCAGGCAACAAAGCAACAATTGGTTTATCACTTAATTTATATGTTTTCCTAAACTCAAACTCATCAACTAATTCTTTATCATCAATTGCATCTAATAATGGATGTCCAACAAAATGTACAGGAAAGTTATGCTTTGTTTCGTAAAAATCTTTTTCAAACGGCAAGATAACATACATGTAATCCACATCCCTTTTTATGGCTTTTATTCTATTTTCTTTCCAAGCCCATATTTGTGGAGATATGTAATAATGTGTTTCAAATTTTAATTCTTTTGCCCATTTCATTATTCTGAAATTAAAGCCCGGGTAATCAACAAAAATAATTTTATCAGGGTTATATGATACTATATCCTTCTTACAGAATGCAATGTTTTTTGAAATGGTCCGTAAATTCATTAGCACCTCAACAAACCCCATAAAAGCAAGATCTTTATAATGCCTAACAAGTGTTCCTCCAACCTCTTGCATCAAATCACCTCCCCAAAACCTAAATTCGGCGTGCACATCTTTTTGCTGTAGCGCCTTCATTAAGTTTGATGCATGTAAATCTCCTGATGCTTCCCCTACAATAATATAATATTTCATTGTTTCTTTTCTATATCTGCGTTAGATAGCTATTCTCTCTTCAAGTTACAAAAAATAAAAAGCATATGCTGTAAAAGCCACCAGCATAGTTGCCAAAAGCACACCTCTAGCTCTGTAGTCTAAATCTTTTTTTAAAAAGATAAAAAAGACTAATAAATTCGCAATTGCACCTAAAGCAAGTAGCATCCATAATTGACCTTCAGCTTTAAACATCAAAAAAGTAGTTTCAAAACTCTTTTCTTTCACCTTTGATAATATAAAGGTACAAATAACAACCCCTATAATAGCTGAAATAACACCTGTAAAAAAACCTTTAAAAACTTCTTGTTTAATCTTCAAAATCCCATGTATTTAAATTTTGTATAAAATGATGTGCAGTCAAGTCAAACTGAACAGGTACGACTGTAGCAAACCCAGTTTCTAAAGCATACAAATCGGTATCTTGTCCTTTGTCTAAATTCACAAACTCACCAGTAAGCCAATAATATTCCTTTCCTTGTGGACTTATTCGTTTATCAAATTCTTCAATCCAATTTGCTTTTGCTTGACGACAAACCTTAATTCCCTTAATACCATCTTTTGGAAAATTCACGTTTAAAACTACTCCATCAGGCAACCCGTTTTCAAGTACATTTTTAGCAATTGTTCTAACGTACTGTTTTAAAGGTTCAAAATCAGCGTTCCAACTATGATCCAATGAAGAAAACCCAATAGAAGGAATTCCTTCTATCCCAGCTTCAATGGCAGCACTCATCGTACCTGAGTAAATTACATTAATAGCAGAATTGGCACCATGATTAATCCCAGAAACACATAGATCTGGTTTTCTCTCCAATATCTCGTTTACCGCAAGTTTAACACAATCTGCCGGAGTACCAGAACAGCTATATTCTGTTTGCCCTTCTTCATTTTTTGTTAACTTTTCAATATGCAACGTGGAGTCCAAAGTTATAGCATGTCCCATCCCACTTTGTGGGCTATCAGGTGCAACTACATAAACGTCACCTAATTCATTCATCACTTCAATTAAAGCCCTTATACCAGGCGCAGTAATTCCATCATCATTCGTAACTAAAATAAGAGGTTTGTCGCTCATTTTTTTATATTTGTTATTCAAATGCTAAAGTACAAAAATAGCGATGAAAAACCGCTACCCTATTTTTAAGAAAAATTTAAGAAGACCTTTGATACTTTGGCTTGATATTTTCATTAACTTACATATTACAGTATTAATGACACGATTTATGATAAAGAATTTCAAAATAGCCATACTCACCTGTTTAATAGCAATTACTTCTTGCAGTTTTACAACAAAAACTTTTGACGACCCAAATAAGGATAAATTACTTCTTGAGTTAATTAGTTATGTTTTAGAGCAATGGCACTACAGTCCTAAAGACATAAATGATGAGTTTTCAGAAAAAGTTTTTACCGACTTTATCGATTCTGTTGATCCATTAAAAAGGTATTTCTACCAATCAGATATCAATGAATTTAAAAAACATAAAACCAACATTGATGATCAGATAAAAAACAAAGACCTAACTTTTTTTAATTTGGTATATGAGCGATTAATGGAACGAATAAAAGAAGGAGAAATTCTATCGTTAGCTATTATTGAAAAACCATTTGATTATTCAAAAACTGAACTATTTAGTACGGACTACGAAACAAACCCGTATGTGAATTCAAAAAAGGAAATGAAAAATAGGTGGAGAAAACAATTAAAATATTCAACTATTGATAATTACGATGATGAATTATCCGACAATTCTATTGTGAATGATAGTATACCTTCAAAAAAAATGGAAGATGCATTTTCTGAAAAGGAAGCTACTAAAAAAACACCTAAATTAAAAAAAGAAGCTGAAAAAGAAGCTAGAAAAAAAACCAAAGAATTCTTAGTAGATTATTATGCTATTATGGATGACTTGGAACGTAAGGATTGGTTCACAAATTACTTAAACGCAATCGTAGAAGTTTTTGACCCACATACCGCTTACTATGCCCCTAGGGACAAAGAACGTTTTGACCAAGATATGTCAGGAAAATTAGAAGGAATAGGCGCACGATTACAGAAAAAAAACAATGAAGTTAAAATCATGTCACTTATTTCAGGAGGCCCTGCCTGGAGAGGACAGGAATTGGAAGCTGGCGATGTAATTTTAAAAGTCGCACAAGAAAATGACGAAGAAGCCACTAGTATTGTTGGTATGCGCTTGGACAATGCCATAAAATTAATCAAAGGACCCAAAGGCACTATTGTCAAATTAACTACGCGAAAAGCAGATGGAACCGTAACAGTAATTAATATTAAAAGAGATATCGTTGAGCTAGAAGAAACTTACGCGAAAAGCTCGTTAATCAAAAAAGAAAATAGAACTTTTGGAATAATTAATCTTCCTAGGTTTTATGTTGATTTTAAAGATTATTCTGAAAGTAGAAACGCCTCTTCTGATGTGAAAAAAGAAATTATTCGTCTAAAAAAACAAGGAATGGAGGGATTAGTAATAGACCTTAGAAATAACGGTGGAGGGTCCTTACAAACGGTTGTTGATATGACGGGGTTATTTATTAAAGAGGGACCTATAGTACAAGTAAAATCTTCAGGAAAGAAAAAAGACGTATTAAAAGATAAGGACCCTAGTATTGTTTGGGATGGTCCATTAGTAATATTAGTAAATGAATTATCAGCTTCAGCTTCAGAAATTTTAGCTGCTGCACTACAGGATTATAAACGAGCAATTATTATTGGTAGTTCACAAACTTTTGGAAAAGGGACCGTTCAGAATGTTATGGACCTAAATAGGTTTATGAGAAATAATTCACTTGGAGATGTAGGTGCACTAAAGTTAACCACACAAAAGTTTTATAGAATTAATGGAGGTTCTACCCAATTAGAAGGAGTAAAAAGCGACGTAGTTGTTGTAGACAGATACAGTTTTATAGATGTGGGAGAGAAAGACCAAGACAATCCATTACCTTGGGATAAAATAAGCGCTGCAAGTTACACAGCATGGGACGGGTTTATTAATTATGAAGAGACTATTAGTAAAAGTAACTCCCGTATGAGTAACAATACTCAATTACAGTTAATTGAAAAACAAGCTAAATGGATTAAGAAACAATCTGAAGAAAAAGATACTTCTCTAAACTATAGTGATTACTTGGCTGAAAAAGAAAAGATAAAAAAAATAGGAGAACAATTTGAAGCATTAAACAAGTACAAAACAAATTTATCTTTTACCTCTTTACAATATGAAGTTAACTTGATAGAAAAAGATTCTGTTTTAGGGAAAAAACGAGAAACTTGGCATAAATATTTAGCTAAAGATGTATATATTGAGGAAGCTGTAAATGTATTAGAAGATTTACAAGTCAACAACATCAAAGTCAAACAAAAAGTAGTATTAAAAGACTAACCTTTCATGTCAAAAAAGTCAAGCTCATTAAGCAGTTTAGCGCTCCAAAAATTTAAACGAAATTTTTGGGGCGTTTTAAGTTTGGGATATATCATCATGTGTGGTCTAGTTGCAATTTTCGCATATGCGTTTGCTCCGGACAACTCACAAAACGCTAACCAAATGCACCTATCAATACACTCTAAACCTCCTGGGTTTACAATTGATATGCTTAGTATTCCTTCAGAAAACAATATTAAACAATCATTTATTAACCAACTTTTTTTTGGAAAAAAAAATCTAGAAACAGAAATACCTATCTCATCATACTCCATCACACAAAATGAGCTAGTTTACACTCCTTATTCTGAATTAGGAAATACTGTTATTAAGAAAAGTATCCCTATTACAAAATTTAAGAATTCATCTAATTTAAAGCAAATTACAACTACATATGTAAGCTCTAAAACATTTTATCTAGGAACAGACAAATACGGTAGAGATCTATTAAGTAGAGTCTTAATTGGTGCCCGTATATCCTTTTTCATTGGTTTCATTGCCGTATTTATTTCATTAGTAATTGGAATATTCACGGGAGCAATTGCTGGATATTATGGAGGGAAAATTGATGCTTTTATTATGTGGATCATTAATATTTCATGGTCTATCCCAACGCTACTATTAGTCATTGCAATTACACTAGCCCTAGGAAAAGGTTTTTGGCAAGTATTTATTGCCGTAGGACTTACTATGTGGGTAGAAGTCGCAAGAGTTGTTAGAGGGCAAGTATTGGGTGTTAAAAAAATGCAATATGTAACTGCAGCGAGAGCACTAGGGTTTTCTGACTTCAGAATTATATTCAAACATATATTACCTAATATTTTAGCGCCTGTTATCGTTATTTCTGCAGCAAACTTTGCAGGAGCCATATTAATTGAAAGTGGCTTGAGTTTTTTAGGTATCGGAGCACAACCCCCTACACCAAGTTGGGGAGCTATGATTAAAGATCATTATTCTTATATTATTTTAGGGAAACCCTATTTAGCTATTATTCCGGGTGTTGCCATAATGAGTTTGGTAATGGCGTTTATGCTAATCGGAAATGCGTTGAGAGATGCATTAGACGTGAAGAATTGAATGTAACCATATAACATATTCCCTATCAAAACAACTCCTTGAATTGATGAGTTTTTACGTTCTCTCTTAAATTAGTTTTTCACTATAAAATCATTAAATAAAAACGATTTACAATCGTAAAACAGGGCCGTTTTGAGTTGTCAAGTCCTAAATATCTACTCATTCGCCACCCCACTTTACTATTACAGTTAAGTTAATATATTTGAACCTTAGCTAGTTTAACCCAAATATCGGACTTGATTTTTATTTCAAATAAAATTTACTCACCGTATCAATCCTGTTCATATAACTCATTTAGTTAAAAAACGTTACAGCTAATTCAATAACAAATACTACTAATTGGAAAATAAAATAGACCATCTAAACTCTTTGTTTTTCCATATATAGTTACATATTGAGTAATTTCTTACCCAAATACTTTCAAAAAAAAAACAAAAAAAACATTAAGAGACTGATGTACAGTTGATTCAGTTAGCACTTTAACAATATAAATAATTGAATCAAGTATAACTACACAGACAACCAACCCAAAAATAAAGGCTTGTATCTGCAATTGATTAAGATTAATGTAAATTAAATTGTATGTGATATGACATATATACTATACAATTTATAGTGACTTCTGCTTTTTATAAAAAATCACAAAACCAATAAGTAAGACTAATAGTCCTAACCCTATGTATAAATAAGTGTAATCATTCGAAGGAATTGAAACTATACTAGTATCACCAATGAGTACAAAAGAAGCCCAATAATAAGGTGAGCTTTCAGACAGTGAGCTGTTTTTAATATATTTTAATTTTGACTTTCTTAATGCACCTGACTTTGTTTGGCCATTTTTTAAGTTCTTATAAAAATCAATCATTATTTTTGTTGTGGATTTATCATCCACATTCCATAATGAAGAAATCACACTTTTAGCGCCAGTTTTAAAGAAACCTCTTGATAAACTCATAACACCTTCTCCAACTGCTAATTCACCTGTGTTCGTCTGGCAAGCACTTAACACCACTAAGTCTGCATTATTAGTTGTTAAATAAAGTTTTTCTAAGTTTATTTTCCCATCGTTAAAAGCAATCCATGGTGATATTGAATCATTAGAATTTGCATGCGTAGCCAAGTGAATAATATCTGAGGACTTTAACATCTGTAAAAAACTTTTCTTAGTAGCTCGTTCATTTACAAATAAATCAGCATCAGTAATATATTTAATTTCTTCGGCTTCATTAATGCTATTATTAAGAGGTGTTAGTTTTTCCTCTTTAAATGTTTTTGGAGCAAATACAGTAACAGCATAGCCATCCTTCTCTTCATCTTTTGTTATATTACTTAAAAATGAATTAGAAAATTGACGAGTTACCTCTGTTTTTTCAATTAAATATTTTCCGTCATTATTAATTAAAGCTTCAAAGGGTATCCCGCTAATAAAATTATCAGGGATAACAGTTAGTTTTTTACTTCTAGAAATATATTTTCTAATATTAGCAGGAAAAAGCATTTGGTATAATTCTTTTGACACTTTTCTAAACAAGTGCTTTTCTGATTCTGTTTGGAAAGGCTTTGATAATTGAGTTAAATAGGTTGTACTTAAACTATTTAAATGCTCGATATCTTCAATTTTAAATTTTTCAACAACATCTTTAGTAATGTAAAGACCATACCCTAGTTTCTCAAAAACACTATATGCTATAACATGCTCTTCTTTTTTAAGTCTTTGTCTAACATCTTTAAGAGTCGTTAGTAATTGTAGGTTGTTTTTTAAATAGTTCGGGGTTAATTGAATAATACTATCCTGGATTATATCTAAAGATCTTTTTGTTGATAGTAATTTTATTTGAATAGATTCTTTTTTATTCTCCCTAAATTCATTCTTTAATGCATAGATTTCTTTTTTTAATCTTTCTTCCTTATTTACTAGATTAAAAGGCAATTTCAACTTTTCTTTTGCTTGAAAATTGAGGAAATCTTGTTGTAAAACTATAGCCTTATTTTTTTCTATAAAATAAAATAAATCTTCTTGATTGTCTAAATTATAGCAACTCTCAATAGCTTTACTGTACAAATCATTCGCCTCTTTTCTCCAATATACTTTTGACTTATATTCTTTACTTTCAATAGACAAGAGATTAAAAACTTGATCAGCTTGCTTAAAATAACGAATAGCTTTAGTTAAATGAGACTTCTTTAAATCAACCATATAAAGTGAATGGTAACACATCGAAAGATCTTTTAAGTATTCTAATAAGTTCATTTTATTCCTTGAATTGGCTATTTTTTTAATTTGATCTATATCGATTTCATCAATAGCTGAATTCAGCAATAAGTTTAAACCTTTCTTATAATAGGCAATTGCTTTTATGATTTTATTTTTGTTACTAGTGTACCTATAATACTCTTTTATCTTTCTTTTATCTTCTTTATAAAGATGACAATACCCTAAGTTATGATAGATTCGACATTTTAACTCGTTATCTTCTTCTGATTGGTTTAAAGCATATGTGAAATATTTAACTGCAATAGTAAAGTCACTTTTTAAATATAAATTACCAAAAGATGAATTAATTGAAGCTAGTAAATTTTCATAACCATTTTTTTGAGCTATTAACTTCGCTTTATTATAATAATCCAATGCTTTGTAGTGATCATAATTCGAAGGTTGGTTAAATAACTCGCCTAAATTCCTATATATAATAAATAGATCTTTTTGTGAAAAATTATTCTTTAAATTTACTTTTTCTGCGGCTAATAATTTCTCTATCCCTTTTCGGAAACTATCAACTGTACCTATTTCTACACACATCACGGATATGTTAATACAGTTAAACATAAAGTTCTTTTGGTCATTATTTTTAAGAAAAATATTCTCAGCTAAAGAGAAGTATTCGGTAGCTTTTTGAAAATCTCCTAAGGCGTGATGACAACGAGCAATTCCAGAGTAAGCCTTTGGAATGTATTTAGAAGGCTCATCAAATTTAATAACTTTGTAATACGTGGCAATACTATTATTGAATTCTTGATTCTTAAAGTATAGAAAACCGAGTTTAAATAAATGTTCTTGAAGAATTTTAGTATTCTCAGGGAATTTTTCTTCTAGAAAATGTATGTTCTTTTTTTCATAAAACAAAGCTTTTTCAAGCTCTCCTTGAAAATATAACCAAATAGGGAATTTGGCGAGGATATTTTTTTTTCCTTCTAGTGTTAGATCAGTTCTTAAAAATAAATCAATGTCTTTTACTTTTGCATTAATCGTTTTATCTGAAGAGATTATTTGAGTATAATCCTTGTGTTTTTGAGAAAAAGAAGATGTTGTTAAAAGGATTAATAGTAATAAATTTATTTTTACAAACATAAATTTGGGCGCTAAATGCGCCCAAATTTACAAAATATTTTATAACTGTAGTACCCTAGTTACTTCTTGACGATAAGTCACCGTCAGTCCCAGTCGCTTCTCCAAGGCTTGGCCTTACATTTGAAATCTCTTCGGTTGCATACCAGATTTCTCTATTATTAGTTTCTGTAGGTGCATATGACACTAATTCATGGAATATTGAAAAATAATAATCTCTGATTAAACTTTTTTCCAATTCAGAAATCCCCTTAAAGTCATAAGTCATCGTGAAACTTATGTATTCTGTATACTCTAGATCTGGATCTGTATTCCCCCCCCTACTTGTTTCATTTACACTCCTGCTTGTTTCATTTACACTCTCTTGTGTTTTAATAATTACATCATCCGTTGAGCAACTTGCGCATATACCAATAATTGCAATCAATAATAATTTTACTTTCTTCATAATTTAGGACTTTAATATTTAAACAATTTGATTAAATTTACCATCTGTTCCTGTTTTAAGTAAATCTTACCCCAAAAATCCATATTTTTTTTTAAATGACACAATCTAACTCTAACATTTATTTAAAAGCTCTCTTAGATGGGGATGAAAAAATTATTTTAAAAATCTACAGTGAGATGCTTCCTAATGTCGCATCTTTTATTAAAAAAAACAAAGGAACACAACATGATGCTCAGGAAATTTTTCAAAAAGCCTTATACCAATTAACAGCCAGAATTAAAATTCGTGATTTTGAGATAAACACTTCTTTTGAAGCGTATTTATTCACCGCTTGCAAAAATTTATGGCGTAGAGAATTAAATATTCGAAAAAAAGAGGTAAGAAATGATGGGGTATTTGAACTAGTAAGTGAAGAGCAGGATAATAGTAGAGCTGTTTTGGAACAAGAGCGGTGGGAATTGTTTGAAGAAAAAATAATATCATTGTCAGATAACTGTAAGGAATTACTACAATTATATTTTAAAAAAGTAAGCTATAAAGTTATTGTTGAAAAATTTGGCTACGCCAATGAAAACACTGCTTTTCAACGTGTTTTTAAATGTAAAAAACGCTTAGCAGAGTTAGTAAAATTAGACAAAAGATTTCAAGAATTATGTTAGACATTAATAACAATAGAAATGAATTAATTGAGCAATACCTTACTGGTATAATGACTCCTGAAACAACTTTTGCTTTTGAAAAATTAATAGCTGAAAATGAAAGTTTAGCTAAAGATGTTGAATTAGTTAAACATCTTAATGCTCATTTCAATGAAAATTATATTTCCTTAAAGAATAAAATTGATACTACCGATTTAGACAGTTATTTTAGAAGTGACGAAGCTAAAATTCTAAAAAAGACCATAGAAAATATTGGTATTACCTACGCCTCAAAAAAGAAATTTAAATTTCCAATTTCCATTGCAGCATCACTAATAGGGCTATTTATTTGTGTCGCTGGATATTTTCAATTCAGCAAACATGACTTGTATGACGATTATTATACTGAAACGGACATGCCTTCCTTAGTTTCAAGAAGTGCTACTCACGACTTATCAATTGAAATTGTATATGCATATCAAGAAAGACAGTTTTCAAAAGCTAATAATTTATACCTCACCTATATTGAATCAACTACTAGCTTCAATGAAAATATTTTTATTTACGGAGGTATGACCTATTTAAAACTTAATGAATATGACAAAGCTCTAATAGAATTTAATAAAATGACCTTATCTAATTCTATTGACAACTCAAAAGGTTTATGGTTTACAGCTATGGTGTATCTTAAAAATGATAATGCAATAAAGCTAAATGAAACATTAAAAATTATCATTAAAAATCCTGAGAATTTTAATTATACAAAAGCTAAGCAATTACTAGACGAGCTTGACTAAACACATGAGCAAAAAAACTATTTACTCAATATTAACAGCTATTGTCATCATTGTATTTTACTTTTTAAACGATAAAGTAGATGAGAAGATAGCTGATGATAATTATACAGAAAAAGCAAACCCTTCTTCAGAAACAAATACTGCATACCTACCTACATCTACAACAGGATATATTGTACATCATGATTATTATTCATTATCATATAATGAGGATCATGAACAAGCGGAATGGGTTGCTTACGAACTAAAAAGAAATCAACTCTCTAAAAATAATTTTAAAAGACCATATTTTATTAGAGATAAAAGCATCAAAACAAAATCCGCTGACTGGAGAAGTTATAAAAAATCTGGTTACGATAAAGGACACCTATGTCCTGCGGCAGATAGAAAGTTTTCAAAATCGGCACATGACGAAACTTTTTTAACTTCAAACATATCACCACAAAAACATGATTTTAATGCTGGAATTTGGAATAGATTGGAACAAAAAACTAGATATTGGGCAAGTAAACACAATGGTGTATATGTAGTTACTGGTGGTGTTTTAAAAAACAATTTAAGCTCAATTGGTAAAGAAAATGTAACTGTACCAAAGTATTTCTATAAAGTCTTACTAGATAACCACAATGGAAATACTAAAATGATAGCTTTCCTAGTTCCACACAAAGCATCTAACAAACCCTTATATGAGTTTGTAGTATCCGTCGATAAAATCGAACAACTTACAGGTATAGATTTTTTTCCACAATTAGGAGATCAAAAAGAAAACAGTTTAGAAGCGAATACTAATTATAAAAACTGGAGCTTTAGGTGAATCACCTCATCCTAACTCCCACGCTCCGCCTTCAAGGAAAAGAGGCTTTTAATGAATTTACCATTCATTAATTCTATTCGCATCTAGCTTAATGAATATAAATAATAGAATTGTAAATCCCCAAAGCCCAGAGCCTCCGTAACTAAAAAATGGCAACGGAATACCTACGGTTGGAAAAACTCCCATAACCATTGCTATATTGATTAAAAAATGAAAGAATAGTATTGCTGCTACACTATAACCATATACCCTACTAAATTTTGATTTTTGCAAATCTGCTCTATACAACACTCTTAATATCAAAGCTACAAAAAGAAACACTACAAAGCTACTCCCTAAAAAACCCCATTCTTCTCCAACCGTACTAAATATATAATCTGTATGCTGTTCAGGAACAAACCCCCCTTTAGTTTGCGTACCTTCTAACCAACCTTTTCCAGTCCACCCACCATTACCAATAGCTATTTCCGATTGTGCGGTATTATACCCTATCCCTTTAGTATCAACTTCTTTTCCTAAAACAATATTAAACCTGTCGCGATGGCGTTGTTCAAATACGTTTTCAAATATATAATTAACTGAATATGACAATCCAATACACAAACCTAAAACAGCAACATAAAGTAATTTACTATGCTTCTTTTTTCTGTTTTTAAAATAAATGATTAATGCTAACACTGCACAAATTATCGATATTATCATTGGATCTAGAACCAATGTCAATACAAACAATGCCGCACCAGAAAAACCTAACAATAAATAAATTGGTGATAAGCCCTCACGATACAATACAAAGAAAAAAGCTGCATAAATCATTGCACTACCAGGATCTGGTTGTGGAATAATAATTAATGCTGGCAGGAATATAATTGCAAATATTTTAAGTAAGTGATTTAACAACTTAATATTGGTTTGCGTATCACTCATAAACTTAGCTAATGCCAAAGCTGTAGCAAACTTCGCAAATTCACTAGGCTGAACACTAAACCCTCCAAATGAATACCATGATGTTGCTCCAGAAATGTTTTTTCCAAAAACAAACAAGCCAACCAAGGAGAGTAAGGAAACTAAATAAATTACACTCGAAAATCGCTCATAAAATTTAGCTTCTATAGAAAGGATTAATATGATTAAAAATATACTCAAGCCAATAAACACTTGCTGTCTTCCATGAGGTTGTGACATCATACTAAGCGTTGAATCATCAGAATAAGATGCTGAATAAATATTTAACCAACCAATAAACACCAATGCAAAATAGATTAGTATCATTAACCAATCAATACGTACTAATATGTTTCCTTTGTTACGCATTATCTAGCTCTGTTTCTGTTTATTTTAAATGGCTCTCCACTGATATAACTATCATATACATCTTTTAAACTTCCGTTTAACATTCTCACTTCTAAATCCTTCCTTGAGATAGTTCCTTTTAAATATTTTTCAATCATTAAACTAGCCATAGGTGCTGCCCATCTACTTCCCCAAAAACCGTGTTCCACAAAAACTGCAATTGCAATTTTCGGGTTATCTTTTGGTGCAAAAGCTACAAAAATAGAATGATCATCTAATTGAGTTCTCACGCCATCAATTTTTCCATACACTTCAGATGTTCCTGTCTTACCGCAAATTTCAATCCCATTTACTCTTGCGTAATACCCTGTGCCTCCATTTTTTTCATACACATCAAACATCCCTTGAATTACAGGTTCAAAATGTTCTGGACTAATAGTTGTTACTCTTTTTGTTGTAAACTTTTTAGGCAACGTATCACCTTTAATATTTTTTACAATATGAGGCGTATAATAATACCCCCTATTCGCTATTGCAGCAGTCATGTTCGCTAATTGTATTGGTGTAGTTAATACTTCCCCTTGACCAATTGAATTTGAAATCGTAAATGTGCTATATACTTTATTTTTACCATACCAACTGTTGTAATACTTATCATCTGGTATTCTTCCTTTATTCCCAACAGACAAATCGTTATTTAGGTATTTTCCTAAGCCAAAGCTTTTAGCATGATCACTCCAGTGCTTCAAACCTATTGTTGCTGTTGGGTATTTATCTAAAATTTTTAAATACGTTTTACCAAAATATGCATTACAAGAGGCAAAAATCGCTTTATTTAAATCATTACTCGCTCCAAAATTGCAGTGGCACCCGAAAGGTTTTTTAGCCCCATAATGTAACCCATGTCTACAAGTGACCCTGCTATTTTCATCAATAACCCCTTCTTCCAAACCAATTAATGCATTCAATAGTTTAAAAGGAGATCCTGGGGGATATTCCCCCTGAACACCTCTATCATATAAAGGTTTTGCTATGGAGTCGTAATACAGCTTTGTGAAATTTTTAGACCGCTGCCTCCCTACCAATAAAGCCGGATTGTAACTAGGCGCAGACACTAAGGAAAGTATTTCCCCCGTTGAAGGCTCAATTGCTATAATCCCTCCACGTTTGTTGACCATTAATTCTTCTCCATATTGTTGCAAAATAGCATCAATAGTTATGGTAATATCTTTTCCGTTTTGCGGCAATGTATCTAAGGTTCCGTTTTTATACGAACCAATATCTCTATTAAACTTATCTTTTTGAATATACCTTACCCCTTTAACTCCTCGTAATGTTTTCTCATAATATTTTTCAACCCCAGAATTTCCGTATAAATCTCCTGATTGATAATATGGATTCTTTTTTACTTTTTGGGGAGTAACTTCAGAAATATACCCTAGCACATTTGCCCCTATCGAAGTCTGATAATCTCTTGCTGATCTTTTTTGAATATAAAACCCCTTGAATTTTCTAATTTTCTCCTGTAATGATGCGTACTCTATTTTAGACATTTGAGCTACAACAGAAGAGGGCAACCTAGGAGAATATCGCCTTGCTTTATGTAATTGTTTAATTAATTTTTCTTTATCAATAGACAATAAATCACATAGTTGCAATGTGTCAAATGACTTCACTTTACGCGGTATAACCATTAAATCATATGAAGGTTGATTTGCGACCAATAGTTGTTGATTTCTATCGTAAATATGCCCTCGCTCAGGATACACTCGTTCACGTTTATACGCATTACTTTCTGACTGGTTTTTAAAGCTATCCTCTACTATTTGCAAGTAAAATAGTCGCCCAACAAACAAAAGCCCCGTAATAATAACTAGAATATAAAGTAACGCATTCCTCATTCTTTCCTTTTACTAAACAATGTAACTAAAACTAAACTTAACAATACAGTATATACACTACTAAATAGAGTGCTTTTTATGTTATATACTATAAAAGACAAGTTAAATGTTTCTAATAAAAATAAGACTAAATGATGTATTACAATTAGAATTGAGAAATAAGCAACTTTAGCAGCTATAGATACTTTAGATAGTTTTATAGTTTGAAATTCATAACTTCTCCCAAATGAAAATTTTAATGCTTGAGGACGTATATAAGCAATCACAGTACATGCCGCAGCATGAACTCCTCCAGAACTAAAGAAAAAATCTACGCTAAGCCCTAATAAAAAACTGCTTAATAAAAAAACAGCTCTATCTGACTTTATTGGAAAAACTATAATAAATAACACATATACATAAGGTACATAAGCCCCAATATGCATATTACTAAACACCAATACCTGTGATAAAACAAGTAGTATAAAAAAGAGTATTCGTAAAACAACTTCCTTATTCATTTTGACCAGGATTTAAAAGTTGATTTACTTCTTTCAAAGCTTTGTTTTTTACCACATAGACATATCCAATATTCGACATATCATTGAACAGAGCTACTTCAATATCAAAATAATTTTGTGTTTGATCTAATTCCGCTCTTACAACTTTACCAACATTAATCCCCTGTGGGAAAATTGAATGGTTACCCGTTACAATCGTATCGTTTACTTTTATTGGAGCTACTTTGGTAATATCTTCTATTTGAACTTTAAATGGAGATTCCCCATCCCATATCATGGAACCTATGTGGTTAGTTTTCTTTAACTGAACATTAATTTTTGATTGTAAATGTAATATCGATAATACAGTAGAGAAATTCTCCCCAACACTTTCTATTATCCCAACAACACCGTTAGTAGTAATAACCCCCATATCAGTAGTTACTCCATGCTTAGCTCCTCTATTAATAACTAAAATGTTGTTTTTTTTATGGAAACTATTCTCGATTAATTTTGCGGGAATAAAGTCATAAGGAACATCTTTTAAATCGTTAGCTGTACTATGAAAGCTATAATTACTTAATTCCTTTCGTAATCTAGCATTCTCTCTTAAGAGACGTTCGTTATATGTATCAAGATTGATAAACTCATTAACATGGTTTACGGATTCATACAATCCGCCAGTAACATCATTTGCCGCAGAAATAAATTTACTTTTATGATATCTATGTGATTGAATTGTAAGCGCTAAAGAAATACCCAATAGAAAGATGAAAAACAAGAAGTTTTTTTTCTTTAATAAATAAGAAATTACCTGCTGCATTAGTCACGCTATTTAATCAAAATACTCCTGTACTTATCTAAGTCTTTCAATGTAATACCTGTACCTCTAACTACTGCTCTTAGTGGATCTTCAGCAATATAAACTGGTAAGTCTGTTTTTTTAGACAATCTTTTATCTAAACCTCTTAACATAGACCCTCCTCCTGCTAAATAAATACCTGTATTATAAATATCTGCAGCTAATTCTGGTGGAGTTTGCGATAATGTTTCCATTACAGCATCTTCTATTCTTAAGATAGATTTATCTAATGCTTTTGCTATTTCTCTGAAAGATATTTGAACTTGTTTTGGTTTACCCGTAAGTAAATCTCTACCTTGAACAGACATATCTTCTGGCGGAGTTTCTAAATCTTCCGTAGCAGCACCTATTTGTATTTTTATTTTTTCTGCAGTTCTATCTCCTACATACAAGTTGTGTTGCGTACGCATGAAATAAACAATATCATTTGTAAAAACATCTCCTGCAACCTTTACTGATTTATCACATACAATTCCTCCAAGAGCAATTACAGCAATTTCAGTTGTACCACCTCCGATATCAACAATCATATTACCCTTTGGTTGCATAATATCTACACCAATACCAATTGCAGCAGCCATAGGTTCATGTATTAAATACACTTCTTTACCATTTACTCTTTCTGCTGATTCTTTTACTGCACGCATTTCTACTTCTGTAATTCCTGAAGGAATACAAATTACCAAACGTAATGATGGTGGAAATAGTTTTTTCTTTAATGCTGGTATGTTTTTAATAAACATGGTTAGCATTTTTTCAGAAGCATCAAAATCTGCGATTACCCCATCTTTCAACGGACGAATTGTTTTGATGTTTTCATGTGTTTTACCCTGCATCATATTAGCCTCTTGACCTACAGCTATTATGTTCCCGGTTATTCGATCCCTAGCAACAATAGAAGGTGCATCAACTACAACTTTTCCATTATGGATTATTAAGGTATTTGCAGTACCTAAATCTATTGCTATTTCTTCAGTTAGGAAATCAAAAAATCCCATAAGTGTGTGGTGTATTTAAAGGGTAAAACGTATTTGTATTGGCAATCTACCAAAGGTACTAAATTTAAGGAAAAAATAACATTAAAAAAGAAAACTCCGTAAAAATATTTTTTACGGAGTTTTTATATGAAATATTAGGTATTTCTTAGTGCTTAAAATGTCTTGTTCCTGTGAAAACCATAGCAACGTTATTTTCGTTACAATAGTCAATACTTAACTGATCTTTTATTGAACCTCCTGGTTGAATAACTGCCTTCACTCCAGCTTTATCAGCAATTTCTACACAGTCAGGGAAAGGGAAAAATGCATCACTTGCCATTACTGCTCCATCTAAATTAAATTCAAATTTAGTTGCTTTTTCGATTGCTTGATTTAAAGCATCTACTCTTGACGTTTGCCCTGTTCCACTTGCACACAACTGCTTATTTTTAACCAATACAATTGTATTTGATTTCGTGTGTTTACAAATTTTAGAAGCAAAGATTAAATCTTCTTTTTGAGCATCAGTAGTAATTGTAGTTGTTTTATCTTCTAAACCCTGAATAGTATCAGTGATATTATTTCTATCTTGAACTAGAACACCATTTAAACAAGATCTTACATTTGTCCCTGGCATTACAATGTTTTTCTGAACTAACAAGATTCTGTTTTTCTTTCCTTTAAGAATTTCTTCAGCATCTGCATCAAATCCAGGAGCGATAACTACCTCACAAAATAATTTATGAATTTCTTCTGCTGTAGCAGCATCTATAACTGTATTCGAAATTAACACTCCTCCAAAAGCAGAAGTAGAATCACCTGCTAATGCATCAAGATATGCTTCACAAATTGTTGCTCTTTGTGCAAAACCACAAGCATTATTATGTTTTAGCACTGCAAACGTTGGCGCTTCTCCTTTAAACTCATTCATTAAGTTTACAGCAGCATCAACATCTAATAAATTATTATAACTTAATTCTTTACCGTGTAGTTTATCAAACATTGCATCAAAATCACCAAAGAAGAATCCTTTTTGATGTGGGTTTTCTCCGTAACGTAATGTTTTTCCATTATTTTCACTGATCTTCAACACTGTTTCTTCTCCTTCTTGGTTAAAGTAGTTGAAGATTGCCGTATCATAGTGAGAAGAGATATTAAATGCTTTTCCAGCAAATTTCTTTCTATCAGAAATAGAAGTTTCTCCGTTGTTTTCGTTTATGACAGTTAAAAACTCATCATATTGTTCCATTGAAGAAACAATTACAGTGTCTTTAAAATTCTTAGCAGCAGCTCTAATTAAAGAGATTCCACCAATATCAATTTTTTCAATAATATCTTGTTCAGGAGCTCCAGAAGCTACAGTTTTTTCAAACGGATATAAATCAACAATTACTAAATCTAATTGAGGAATATTATACTCTTCCATCTCAGCAATATCACCTTGGTGATCTTGACGATTCAAAATCCCTCCAAATACTTTTGGATGTAAAGTTTTAACTCTTCCTCCTAAAATTGAAGGGTAAGATGTTGTTTCCTCAACAGGAACTACATTAATTCCTAATTCATTAATAAACTTCTCAGTCCCTCCAGTAGAGTAAATAGTAACCCCTAATTCATCTAATTTTTTAACGATTGGCGCTAAACCATCCTTATGAAAAACTGAAATTAGTGCTGATTTGATTGCTTTTGTAGCCATTTTTGTTGTGTTGTTGTTATTTTGAAAGGTGCAAAAGTAATTTTAATAGCCGAAAAGACAATGCAATAAAACGATTATTTTAACAATAATTGATCAATATCAAGCCCCCTTAGCAATACCGCAACTTCCTCATTTACATAAGATAAGAATTCTTCATCAGCATTTGTAAACGGATTAATTGTTTTAGAATCAATATCTATTTGACCAATATTTACTCCTTCAATAAAAAGAGGCACCACAATTTCAGCTTTTACTGTAATACTACAGGCTATATAATTGTCTTGAGCTTGTACATCTGGAACAACGAAATTACTATTACTTTCAGCAACTTGCCCACAAATTCCTTTCCCAAATGGAATGGTTAAATGATCCGTAGGTTCACCCACGTATGCGCTTAGATGCAATGTTTTAGCTTTATGGTTAGCGAAATAAAACCCAACCCAATCATAAGCATCTAAATTATCTTGTAGCAATTGACATACTCCTTTTAACCTATCAAAAACAGGAAGTGTTATATCTTTTGTTATTGTCGAAACAAGTGGTTTTAAATCTTCAAATATCATTTTATTACTATTTTTATGGTAAAGAATACAAAAGTATCTAATTCTTAAAGAATTGAAATCAAAAAGTTGTTAATTTGTGTCGTATCATGAATACTATAATTACAAAAAACAAACCCGTAATAAAGTTTCTAGCTATATTTTTAGCTAGCTACACACTCTTATCCGTATTATACTACCTATTTTTAAACAATACAAGTACCCCAGATTTTTTCACCGAATCAGTTTCCAAACAAACCGTAAATTTATTGAACTTGATTGGCTATGAAACAAACTCAATAACCGAACCCACTAACGGATTTATTAACTTATTTGTTAAAGGAAAAAATATTGCGGGTATCTCAGAAGGCTGTAACGCTATAAGCATTATGATTCTATTTCTTGCGTTTGTGTTTAGTTTAAAAAAAAAGCTAAAACCAACATTTTTGTTTAGTCTTTTTGGAATACTCTTTATTCACATAATGAATATTATACGAATAGTAATCCTTGTAATTTGTATTTATCATTATCCTGAGTATTCTGACCCATTACATAATTATGTTTTTCCAGCAATGATTTATAGTGTGGTTTTTTTATTATGGATGTTCTGGGTTAATTCATTCAAAAAAAATAAAGCCTGATGAATTCAAAAATTTCAAAAGGCCTTATTATAGGATTATTATTTTTTGCTCTTGGACTTATTAGAGTTTTTGAAAATGACCTTTTTTACGATCCTTTTATCAAATTTTACAAGGAAATTCATTTGGCAAAAAGTATCCCCTATTTTTATTTTCCAAAAATACTCTTACACAGCCTTTTCCGTTATTGTACAAACACAATACTATCAATAATGATATTATATATTACTTTTAGAAAGAAAGAAATTATACGCTTTTCTATAGCTTTTTACAGCATAGCTTTTATTGTACTAATAAGCCTATACACTGTAATAATCATAAACCTAAATGAGCAACTATACCAAATTCTATTCTATATAAGACGTTTTTTAATACAACCTATATTTATTTTATTACTACTACCAGCCTTTTACTATCAACACACCATAAAGAACAAAGAATAATCAAATTCATAATTGATGCCCTTATAAAAACAAAAAAACCTGTGCTTTGCACAGGTTTTTTTGTTTTTATTTAAAAATGTAATTCTATTACATCCCTAATTCTTTTTTAACATCTTCCAATAAGTTTGGACCATCTGCCAAAATTAACCCAGAACCTGTAGTTGAATCTACAACATATTGGTATCCTTTTGCTCTTGCTACTTTTTGAATTGCTAAACGAGCTTTTTCCATAATAGGCTTAATTAACCCCTCTTGACGTTTACCCATTTCTTGTTGTGCATTTTGCTCGTATTTTAACACATTGTCACGCATTCCCTGTACTTCTTGAGCTCTTTGACCATTTACTTCGTCAGTTTTACTAGAAGCTTCAGCTTGATATTGCTTCATTTTATTTTGAAGCTCAGTTGCCATAGTCTGAATATCAGCTTCATACGTTTTTTGCAATTTTTGCAATTGATTTTGAGCTGTTTTCATATCAGGCATTGCTGCAATTAATTCCTGAGTATCAATATGAGCTACTTTACTTTGTGCAGATGTTAAACTTGTTGCTCCTAAAAATAATATTGATGCAATTAATAATGTTTTAATTCTTTTCATTCTATTGTATATTTTAAGTGTTAATTATTTATTTTCTTCTTTATTTTCTTCAACTGGCACTGTTGGAGGACCACTAGCTTTGTTTTTTTTGGCTTCTTTATCTGCAAGCATCTTTTTACGTTTTTCCTCAAAAGCTTTTTTCTTAGCGTCTTTAACCGCTTTTGCTTTTTCCTTTTTCTCGTTAAGAATACGCAGCCTTTCCGCTTTTCTATCTTCTATAGCCTTCTTTCTTTCATCTACAGCTTCATTAATTACCGGAACAACATCTTCCTGTTCAGCAGTTTTTTTTGATTTTCTATCTTGAGCTTGTTGACGCTTAGCTGTTCTTGTTATTGTCCTAACAATATAATCACTTAAATCATATCGCTTATTAGAATACATCATTACAACATCAGCAGACTTATCAAATATAAAATCATACTTCTTATTCTTAGCTAACTCCTGAACTGCTGTTAATACTTGATCTTGAATAGGCTCAATTAATGTTTTCTTCTGAATAATTAAATCACCATTAGGTCCAAAACGTTTTTGTTGATAATCCAAAATTTCAGCTTCCTCAATTTTAATTTCCTCTTCCTTTTCCTCAATAAGTTCTTTAGTCAATAAAACACTTTCGTTTCTCAAATCTAGTTTCTTCTTTTCAATACTTCGAAGTTTTAAGTCAATTTCTGATTTCCATTTTTGAACTTTCTTGTCCAACTGACTTAATGCTTCGTTATACTCAGGAATATTCTCAAGAATATACTCTGTATCGATATACCCGATTCTAATATTACTTCTTTGAGCATTAACACTAAATATAATTAGTATTAAAAAAACGATTAAAAGAACTCTTGTTTTCATAACTTATTGTGTTTATTGAAAATATCGTGCCAAAAATTAAAACTCCCTACCTAAAATAAAATGTGTTTCCCATCCATTCTTTTCAGCTTGCCCAGGAAGTTTATCAAACCCATGTCCGAAATCTATTCCTAACAATCCAAATGCAGGCATAAATATACGAATTCCAGCTCCAGCTGAACGATACATATTAAAAGGATCGTATTCTGAGTAATCGTTAAATGAATTCCCTCCTTCCATAAAGGCCAATGCATAAATACTTGCCGCTTGTGACTTCATAGCTATAGGATGTCTTAATTCTAATGAGAATCTATTAAAAATTGTTCCACCATCACCATTTGAAAGACTTCCATTATCAGGATACCCTCTCATACGAACAGTTTCTACATTCTGAATCCCTGAACTCCCTAAACCACTTCCACCAAGTGAAAATCGTTCAAAAGGAATTATACCTCTATCATTATTATACGCTCCTAAAAACCCAAAATTAACATTTGTTCTTAACACTAAACGTTTATACAAGCTAGTATACCAATCACCTTCAAATTTAATTTTGTAAAACTCCAACCACTTGTATCTTTCTTGGTCTACTTTACTTAAATCTGCCGCTGCATCATTAAAATCAGTTACTACATTATTACTTGTATCAACATAATTACCATGACTATTTTTTAATTTATATTCCTCTAAGTTTTCCAAATTTTTATAATCTACACCATTTACTAGTGAGTACGGAAAAGTAAACTTACCTGTTAATGAAAACTTGGATCCTCTTTCTGGGTAAATTGGATTAATTCCTTTACTATCCCTTGACAACCCAATTGTGTATGCTAAACTATTAGAATACCCATCTTTGATATTTCTAAAAAGATTTGATTGGTAATTTTTTAAATTATAGCGCTGAAGTGAAACTGACTGACTTAAGGTGAAATAATCATCCGGAACCTTTAATCTCTTTGCAAGTCCAACAGAGATCCCTAACAACCCAAATTGCTGGTCTTTATTCACCCTACGAGTAGCGTTATCATATCTAAAATAACGAGAATATGATAAAGATAATGAAAACTGCTGAGGCTTTTTACCACCTAACCAAGGCTCCATAAATGAAACGCTATACGTTTGATATGTTTGACTAGCCTGAGCTCTTAATGACATCTTTTGTCCATCTCCCATTGGCAAAGGATGATAAGCATCCTTATTGAATATGTTTTTGATAGAAAAATTATTAAATGACAACCCTAGTGTCCCAATAAATCCACCACCACCAAAACCTCCTTGAAGCTCTACTTGACTAGATCCTTTTTCAACAACCGCATACTCAACATCAACAGTACCTTCATTAGGGTTTGGATTTTTAATATGAGGAGTTAATTGTTCCGCATCAAAGAATCCCATTTGCCCCAATTCACGTAAACTTCTAATAATTTTTTGCTTACTATATATCTGTCCCGGCTTCGTTCTTAACTCACGGTAAACAACATGATCATTTGTTTTATCGTTTCCTGTAACAGTAATATTTTTAAAACGAGTTAACTTTCCTTCTGAAATTCTAATTTCAAAATCAATCGTATCATTTCTTACACCAACCTCAACAGGAACAACGTTAGAAAACATATACCCATTATTTTGATATAAATTAGTGATATCATCAGCATCAGGATCAGAAGCATCTGCAATTTGCTTTTCTAACAATACTCCATTATAAACATCTCCTCTAAACAACCCTAATTTACGTTTAAGATATTTATCAGTATAAACAGTATTTCCAGTAAAGTCAATATTTCCAATAAAATACTTTTTACCTTCACTAACATCAACTTTTAAAGAGATTGTTTTGTTTTCATTAAATATCGGATCACTTCCTTCTACTTTAATATCTCTATATCCTTTTTCCTTATATGTTTCAATAATACCCTGAAGATCTTCCTCATAATCTTTTTTAACAAATTTTGATCGCTTAAGGGCTCTTAACGGATTCCTAAGGCCTCTTTCCTTAGTATTCTTCATTTTTTTACGAAGCTTATTATTCGTAAAACTTTCATTACCTGTAAACTCAATTTTAGAAATTTTTACTTTTTTTCCTCTATCAATACTTACTACTAAATTAATTTTTTCTTTCCCCGTAGAATCCTTTACAGAAACTGGATTCAAATAAACCTTACTAGCAATATAACCCTCTTTAGCATATTTGCTTTGCAAGTAATTCTTAGTAGTAGTCAAAAGGTTTTCAGTAACTTTTACTCCTTTGGTAAGTTTGTTTTCCTTAATAATCTCATCACGCTTTGATTTCTTTATTCCGGTGATTTTAACCTCTTCCAAACTTGGCAATTCTTTTACCTCTATATTTAAATAAACAGATTTCCCTTCAACCTTAGTCATATAAATATTCACATCACTAAACAAGTTCGAACCCCACAATTTCTTTATGGCATTACTAGTTTTTTCTCCAGGAATTATAATCTCCTGTCCTTTTCTTAATCCAGAAAACGTAATTATGGTTTGCTTATTAAAGCTTGTGTTTCCAGAAACTGAGATTTCTTCAATTAAATATTTTGTTCCAGATATATAATTACCTTCCTGTGCATTTAATTTAGTACTAAAAACTAAAAGAATGAATACTATGCTAAAGTATATTTTTCTACTTAAGTTGTTCACTTGTTTTTCCAAATCGTCTTTCTCTATTTTGATAATTTAATATTGCCTTATATAGGTCTTCCTTTTTAAAATCTGGCCAAAGTACATCCGTAAAATATAATTCTGCATATGCAATTTGCCATAATAAAAAGTTACTGATACGTTGTTCACCACTTGTTCTAATAAGCAAATCTACCTCTGGTAAATTTCGCGTGTAAAGATGCTCATTAATAATTGAATCATCAATATTTTCTATAGAAATTATGTTATTTTTAACTTTCTCTGCTATTCCTTTAACTGTTTCAACAATCTCATTCCTTGAACCGTAACTTAACGCTAATGTTAACACTAGCTTATCATTATCCTTGGTTTTTTCTATTACCTCGGTCAACTCTTTATTTGCTTTTGCAGGCAACTCTTCTAAATTACCAATAGCACAAAGCTTAATGTTATTTTCGTTAAGTGTTTTGAATTCTTTTTTTAACGACGAAACTAATAGATTCATTAGCTTGTCTACTTCTGCTTTTGGTCTGTTCCAATTTTCTGTAGAAAACGCGTACAACGTTAAGTGTGTCACTCCTGACTCCCCTGCAGCCTCAATAGTTTCACGTACAGCCTTTGCTCCTTTTTCATGCCCGAAAACACGCAACAAACCTCTTTTTTTTGCCCAACGCCCATTACCATCCATAATAATAGCAATATGTTTTGGCACTTTATTTTTATCGATTTGTTCTAAAAAACTCATACTTTAATTCGTGTTACAAAAACAAGGGTTTTTACCAAAGGTATATGTTAGTGTTACTCCAGTAAACACATACCAATCATTACTATTAACATTTCCAAACTTCAAACTTTCAAACTCTTCTTTATCCCTTACAGGATTACTTCCGTCAAGATCATCAGTAAACGTATAACGAGCACTTATTTCAAAAGCAAGAATAAATTGTTTGGTTATAGCGGACTTAATACCTACAGTCATAGGAATTGCAAAAGTATTATGACTATTATACTCTTCTATTTTATTATTTGAATTTAACACTAACGCATTATAATTAAAATAGGTTAGCCCTGTAAATAAATACGGTGTTGTTTTTATTGCATAATTATGCTGGTCATGCAAATCGAAATCCCAAAAAGTAAATTCCATTCCAGCTGTAATTTCTTTGATTTCATTTTTAAAAGCTAAATTTCTTTGCTTCCTTCTTGGATCAATAGATTTTGAATCATCACCCGTTATACTTGAATATATAGCTGATAACCGATATGAATGTCTTGGACTTCTGTTCCATTTGTAAATACCACCTATAGCAATATCGTTTGGATTAATATATTTCCCAGAACCTACATCTGCTATTGCATTTGACCCTCCTAAAAACAACCCAAATTCATGAATTTGCCCAAAAGTGGAATAGCAAGATAATAGTAATAAAATAGTTAAACGATACATAGTGTTCTCAAAAGTTTGCAAATATATAAAATTGACTTAGTTATAACAATTAAACATGGTCACTATAAAACATCATTTATAAACATTTATTGCATTAATTTCTATTATCCTCTCCCCAAAGTAATTTATTACGAAGTGTGTGTAAAAAATTCTCTCCCTTAGGCTCTATCATTTTTATAGTGAAATCAGCCTTTTGAATTATCAGTTCCGTACCATTTTCCACAGTAATTATTCTCGAGTCCAATGACGCTAAATGTAATTGTTCCCTTCCACCAACTATTAATTTAATTATTGTATTCTCAGGAATAACTAAAGGCCTAGCATTCAAATTATGAGGCGCTATGGGAGTTAAAACAAAGCTATCAGAATCAGGTGCAACTACTGGCCCTCCACAACTTAAAGAATACCCAGTTGATCCGGTTGGGGTTGCTACAATCAAACCGTCAGCCCAATAAGAAGTTAAATATTCATCATTTAAAAAAGTTTGTACCTTAATCATTGCAGTTGTATTTTTTCTACTAACAGCAATCTCATTTAATGCGAAATTAAAATCTTCATCCAAGCCAGGAATAAAAGCATCACTTTTCAACATCAGCAAACTTCTTTCTGATATATTGTATTCATTATTAATAATTTCCTCTATGGATGATTTTATCTTATCTTTCTGTATTGTTGCTAAAAACCCCATCCTACCAGTATTCACACCAACAATTGGTATACCGGAACTCCTGACAAAAGAAATAGACCTTAAGATTGTCCCATCTCCACCAATACTAATAAAAAAAGCAAAAGACTCGTCCAAGTCTTTATGCGATCTGAACGACTTGTATTTTACATTGGAAATCTCATCAATATACTTCAACGTAGAAGATTCAACATATACGGATACATTATGAACCTTTAATTGCTCTAAAACTATACTCACATACTCTTTTGGAAAGTTTTTTTCAAACCTACCGTAAATTGCAACTTTTATCATAGTTATATATTCAAATATTTTTTCAAATATTCCGATCTTTCTTTTAAATCCTGAACATATGATTCACCTTCATGGCCAGAAATTACTTCATAACCATATCTCATAAATGTCTGTATGATATCAGACAAATTTTTATCATTTACCTTTATAGTAATCTCTGTTAAATCATTATTAAAACTAGACAAGAAAGCCCCTAAAACCTTTGAGTTATTTGACTCAATTATCTGTGAAATCTCACTAAAAGAATAATCTTTCGTTTCTTTTTGAACTATCAATATCGCCCCAGGCTCGAAAAAGAATGGCGTTTGATCAAACAAACTAAGAATATCTTTCAGTTCATAATATCCAATATAACTTCCATCTTTTAATACAGGCATCACATTTGCCGAATTCTGAGCAAAAGCCTCTAAGACATCTAACCAATTTGTATTCCAATTCACAAAAAAATATTCGACTGCATATTGACATTCCTTAATAGAAATCTCAGTTTCAAAACAGTGAACATCATTTTCAGAAATACACCCTAAAAAAACCTCCTTTTCACAAACTGGAATATGTGAATAAGTAAGGTTATTAAACATTTGTTGAATCAAACGAACTTTCTGACTTACATCAACCAATCTAATATCATTTATAATGAGTTCACTAAGATTCATAATGCTATAAATTTATAATGCAAATTAACCAATTTATGCTAATTAGCCTTAAATTTGTGCTTCAATTTTTTATAACATGACAAAGTTAAGCGTAAACATAAATAAAATTGCAACACTAAGAAATTCACGTGGTGGAAACACCCCAAACCTTTTAAATGTAGCCAGCGACATAGAACGATTTGGAGCAGAAGGAATTACAATCCACCCTAGACCAGATGAAAGACATATCAGATATCAAGACGCACGCGATTTAAAAAATATCGTTACCACGGAGTTTAACATAGAAGGAAACCCAAATAAAAAATTCATTGAGCTGGTTCTAGAAACAAAACCTACTCAGGTTACATTAGTGCCAGATTCAATACATGCAATTACATCAAATGCTGGATGGAACACCATTGAACACCAAGACTTTTTAATTGATGCTGTTGCTGAGTTCAAACGAAATAACATCCGAACATCTATCTTTGTTGATCCAACTTTGAAAATGATTGAAGGTGCTAAAAAAACAGGGACAGATAGAATAGAATTATATACAGAGGAATTTGCCGATCAATTCACAAAAGGAAATCTAAATGCAATTAAACCATACACCGATTGCGCTATTTTAGCAAACGACTTAGGTATAGGCATAAATGCTGGACATGATTTATGCTTAGAAAACATCCTGTTTTTCAAAGAAAATATACCCCAATTACTTGAGGTATCTATAGGGCATGCGTTAATTTCTGAGTCGATTTATTTAGGAATCGAAAACGTGATTAATATGTATCTACATAAATTGAAAGGATAAATTATTCATGGAAATTCTTCATTCAAAAATTTTAGGCTCAGGACAGCCTTTTTTAATCCTTCATGGATTTTTAGGCATGTCTGACAACTGGAAAACTCTCGGAAACAAATACGCTGAAGATTTTGAGGTTCACTTAATTGACCAAAGAAATCACGGTAGAAGTTTTCACTCCAATGAGTTTTCGTACTCCTTAATGGTTTCGGATTTGAAAAACTATATTGATCACCATCAATTAGAAAAATGCATACTTCTTGGCCATTCTATGGGAGGCAAAACTGCAATGCAATTTGCATTAAGTTTTCCTAAAATAATTGACAAACTAATTATTGCTGACATCGCACCAAAAACCTACCCCCCTCATCATCAATATATTTTAAAGGCCTTGTCAGAAATTGACTTTACAGTTCAAAAATCAAGAAAAGAAATAGAAGCAGTTTTAAACAATTACATTCCAGAAACGGGAGTAATTCAGTTTTTAATGAAAAACATTTACCGAAAAGAAAAAACTGAATTAGCATATCGATTCAACTTATCCGTGCTATTAAAAAAATACCATGAAGTTGTCACTTCCTTCCAGTCAACAAATATATTCAGTAAGCCAACTTTATTTTTAAAGGGTAGTAATTCAAGTTACATCACCTCAGATGACCTAGTAACAATAAAACGTAATTTTTCTAACGCACATATTGCAGAAATCAGCAATTCTGGACATTGGTTGCACGCTGAACAGCCTCATGAATTTTACCAAAAAACCATTAACTTTTGTTAAATTATTTGTATTATTGCTATGCATACATAGTATGCGTGTCAAATTAACTTAATCAGAAATCAACTTTTTATTATGAAAAAACTTTTATCTTTTGTTTTGTTTTTTCTTGTAGGATCTACTCTCTACGCCGGTGGTTACAGGGTATCAATTCAAGGACAAAAACAATTAGCAATGGGACACACAGGTGTTGCCGTTATTAGTAGTGCTGAATCAGTCTTTTTTAACCCTGCTAGTATTTCATTTTTAGACGGAAAAATGAATTTCTCACTTGGAGTATCAGGTATTATCGCTGAAACAAGGTTCGAAAACAAAGACTTTGGAGATGTAAACAGTACTGAGAGTGGACTTGCTACTCCTTTTAACTTTTATGCCACATACAAAGCAAATGACTGGTTATCATTCGGATTAGGAGTCTACACACCATATGGTAGTTCTGTAGAATGGGAAAAAGACTGGTCTGGATCTCACCTAGTCAACGACATTGACTTAAAAGCTATTTTTGTACAACCAACAGTTGCTGTTAAAATTAGCGATAAATTAAGTATTGGTGGTGGTCCAATTTATGTAAATGGATCTGTAAATTTCAATAAAAACTTAAATAGATCTCTAGTAGATCTTAACGGAAACAGAACAAATGTTACTGTTGAACAGAAAGGTATTTCTGCTTGGGGATACACTCTAGGCGTAATGATTAAGCCAATTGAAAAATTAAACATTGGGTTTAATTATAGATCAAAAGTAACTATGCAAGCTGAAGAAGGTGATGCAGACTTTGAAAACGTTCCAGGAAGTTTACCAAACAATCTTTCTGACGGTAAATTTGACGCAGATTTACCTTTACCTGCTGAAGTTACAGTGGGACTTTCTTATGAGTTTTGCGATAAATTCTTATTTGCTTTTGACTACAACTTTGCACAATGGAGTGAATACGAAGCTTTAGTAGTAGAATTTGATAATGATGCTGGTGTTTCAACTAGCCCAAGAAATTACAAAGATGCTGAAACATTTAGATTCGGACTTCAATATGAAGCAACAAAAAAAGTAACAGTAAGAACTGGTGTTTACTTTGACCAATCACCTGTACAAGATGGATATTTTGCGCCTGAAACTCCTCGTAATGATTCTGTAGGGTACACAGCAGGTTTATCTTTTAAAGTAAATGACAAGTTATCAATTGACGCTTCATTCTTGTATTTACATTTTGACGAAATTGACAATTCATATGACCACTACCAAGAAGGCGGGCAAAATGTACCTTTTGGAGGAACATACAAATCATCTGTAATTGCTCCAGGTTTAGGATTATCATATAAATTATAAGGTTTTTAAAAGAAAGAAATTATGAAAAACATAAAATATATAGCAATTATAGCTTTAGGTTTAGTTGCCTGTGAGCCTGAATTAGACAATTCAGTAGAAGATGCTGGGTTTTATTCAGCAGGAACTGCTGATTTTAGTAACTTTGTATCAGTAGGGAATTCGTTAACTGCTGGTTATGCAGATGGCGCTTTATACCTTGAAGGACAAAAATACTCATACCCAAACATTTTGGCTGATAGATTTAGTCATGCTGGAGGAGGAAATTTCACACAACCTTTAGTAAATGATAACTTTGGAGGATTAACACTAGGCGGCACTCAAATAACCGACAATAGATTCGTGTTAAGCGGAGACCCTTTAGCTCTTTCTATATTACCAGGAACACCAACAACAGAGGTTAGCAATATACTTGCTGGGCCATTCAATAACGTTTCTGCTCCTTCTGCAAAATCATTTCACTTACTTTCAAATAGCTACGGAGATGTTTCTGGAGTAGCTCTAGGAACTGCAAACCCATACTTCGCAAGATTTGCGTCAAGCTCATCAGCTACAATGCTTGGTGATGCAGTTGCCCAAGACCCAACATTCTTCTCATTATGGATAGGAAATAATGACATTTTATCATTCGCTACCTCTGGTGGCGTTGGAGTTGATCAATTAGGAAACAGTACAAACCTTAGTTTGTATGGACCTAACGACATTACAGACCCTGCATTATTTCACGGAACTTATGATGCAATATTATCCGGTTTAACCGCCAATGGAGCAAAGGGTGTAGTAATGAACTTACCAAGTGTAACTTCAATACCTTATTTCACAACAGTACCTTATGCACCATTAAGTCCTGCAGATCCAGATTTTGGGCCACAAATCCCGACTTTAAATGGAATTTTCGGTCAACTAAATGGAGTTTACGCATTTTTAGGAGTTCCTGAGCGTTCTATCGTATTTTCAGAAACAAGTGCAAGTGCAGTTGTAATAATAGATGAAGACCTTGTAGATTTATCTGCTCAAATAACAGCTGTATTTCTTGGAAGCCCTGCATTTGTACCATTTGTAGAATCACTTGGTTTACCGGCTGCTGCTGCACCACTTGTAGCAAATTTATTAGGAACTACTTATGGTCAGTCAAGACAAGCAAATGCTAATGACTTATTAGTTTTACCAAGTTCTTCAATTATCGGAACTGTAAACAGTACTGTTGCGGCTGCTTTAGAAGCTCAAGGTTTGCCTGCTGCTATGGCTGCTCAATTTGCTGCTGAAGGAGTTACACTCCCTTTAGAAGACAAATGGGTTTTAACCGAAACTGAAGTTACAATGGTTGCAAATGCTCAAACAGCATACAACAATTCTATTAGCATGCTTGCAGCTGCTAATGACGATGTTATTTTAGTTGATGTTAAATCATCTCTGGAACAATTAGCTAATGCAGGATTATCATCAAATGGTGTAACTATTACTGATGAATATGCCACAGGTGGAGGATTCTCACTAGATGGTGTTCACCCTACCGCTAGAGGATATGCATTTATTGCTAACATAGTCCTTAAGAGGATTAACACCGAGTTTGGTGCATCAATACCTGTTACAAACACTGGAAATTACCCAACTGTATATATTGACTAAATATATTTTAGTTATATAAGTTTAAAAAACCTTGCCAAATTGGCAAGGTTTTTTTTGTGGTATACTTTTAGCTTCTTACAATACAAATAAACACTCATGAATTACATTTTAAAAATACTATTAAGCGCTATTGCTGTTTTTGTTTTAGCAAATATATTACCTGGTATTTCTATTCAAAGCTACACTACAGCTATTATTGTAGCAATAGTACTAGGATTTCTAAACACATTAGTTCGCCCTATATTAATACTCTTTACAATCCCAATTACTATAATAACCTTAGGTTTATTCCTATTTATTATTAACGCCATTATAGTATTGATTGCAGGCTATTTTATAAGCGGGTTTACCGTAACTGGCATAGGATGGGCATTACTATTTAGTATACTACTTTCTATTTTACAATCAATATTACACAAACTATTAAAAGATAATAAGAAAGAGGCATAGAACTCTCACTTTATACATTGAATCAAGCAATTAAACCACTGGTAGCTACAAAAAATTTGTAAGCTTATAAAAATGTGCTATTTTTGCACACTTAAATTTACTATTTCAAATAGATTAAATATGAATATCACAAGAGAAAACATTGACGCACTTAATGCCGTTATAACAGTTGCAATCGAAAAAAACGATTACAAAGAGAAAGTAGAAAAGATACTTGTAGATTATCGTAAAAAAGCAAATATACCTGGTTTCCGTAAAGGTCAAGTACCAATGGGAATGGTGAAAAAGCAATATGGTAAATCTGTTTTAGTTGATGAAGTAAATAAATTAATACAAGAGAATTTAAACAAATATCTTACAGAAGAAAAACTAAACTTATTAGGTAACCCATTACCAAGAGAGCAAGATGACTTAAACTGGGATGCTGAAAACTTTTCTTTTCAATTTGAATTAGGTTTAGCGCCAACTTTTGACGTAAACTTAAAAAACAAAAAAGCTATTACTCAATATAATATTGTTGCTGACGAAAAAACGATTAACGATCAGATAGAAAACATCAGAAAACAATACGGTAAAATAATCGCTACCACAGAAATTACTGAAGAAACAGAAATTACCGGAGTTTTCAAAAATGAAGAAAAAGCAATTGAAAATACAACCACTATTAGTTTAGCCAAAATTAAAGGAAAAACAAATACTGGTAAATTTTTAAAAGCAAAATCAGGAGATACGCTTACGCTGAAAACGAAGGGTCTTTTTAACGAGGAGCATGATTTAATGAATGCTTTAAAAGTAAGCACCGAAGACGTTAAAGGATTAGAAGTTGAAGTTTCTTTTGAAATAACAGAAACAAACAATAGAGAGTTAGCTGATATGGATCAGGAATTCTTTGACAAATTATTTGGTAAAGACGCAGTTACATCTGAGGATGAACTAAAAGCACGTTTACAAGATGATGCTCAAAAGCAATTTGCTCAGCAAGCTGACCAACGTTTATTAAATGACGTTACTGAGCATTTAGTTGAAAACACAACGTTTGACTTACCTCAAACATTCTTAGAAAAATGGATGCAAACTTCTGGAGAGAATCCTTTAACAGAAGAGCAAGCTAAAGAAGAGTATGCTAAGTCAGAAAAAGCATTACGTTACCAATTAATTGAAGGGAAGTTATTACAAGAAAATGACATCAAAGTTCAATTTGAGGATTTAAAAGCCCATACAGTTGAAATGGTAAGAGCTCAAATGGCTCAATTTGGTCAAACTAACCCTTCTGATGAAGAATTAGATGGTATTGTTGCTAGAGTTTTATCTAACCAAGATGAAGCAAGAAAACTAGGAGAACAACTAGTAAGTCAAAAGCTATTAGCTTTTTATAAAGACAATGTAAACTTAAAAGTAAAAGAATTGAACTATGAAGAGTTCATTAAGGAAGTTTACAACTAAAATTAACAAACAAAATTAAGTATCTTTAAGGCGTTAAACTTTTTTGTTTGACGCTTTTTTGTTTAAATTGATAAAAAAATTACACTTCAATATGAATTACGGTAAAGAATTTGAAAAATACGCTACTAAGCACCACGGAATAAACAGCATGCATTACGACAAAATATTAAGCAGTATGTACCCACAAGGTATGACTCCTAATATTGTTGAAGAAAGACAAATGAATGTTGCTATTTTTGATGTATTCTCTCGTTTAATGATGGACAGAATCATCTTTTTAGGAACTGGTATAAATGACCAAGTAGCAAATGTTGTTCAAGCTCAATTATTATTCTTAGAAAGTATTGATGCGTCTAAAGACATTCAAATCTATATCAACTCTCCAGGTGGAGGTGTTTATGCAGGACTTGGTATTTATGATACTATGCAATTCATTAAGCCAGATGTAGCAACAATTTGTACAGGTATGGCAGCATCAATGGGAGCTGTATTATTATGTGCAGGAGCTCCTGGAAAAAGATCTGGATTAACTCACTCTAGAGTTATGATTCATCAACCATTAGGAGGTGCACAAGGACAAGCTAGTGACATTGAAATTACAGCTAGAGAAATACTTACATTAAAGAAAGAATTATACGACATCATTGCAAAACATTCTGGTCAAGAATACGACAAAGTGTACAACGATTCTGATAGAGATTATTGGATGAGAGCTGATAAAGCTAAAGAGTATGGAATGATTGATGAAATATTAGCTAGATAAAAATAAAGACGATGGCGAAGGAAGAATTATCATGTTCATTTTGTGGGCGAAAAAAACCAGAAACTAGTTTATTAATAGCTGGTTTAGACGCACATATTTGTGATCAATGTATTGAACAAGCACACGGAATTGTTTTAGAGGAGGCAACGGAAAATGATGATGATGCACTTACTGCAGAATTTAATTTAAGGAAACCTAAAGACATTAAAGCTTTTCTTGACGAATACATTATTGGTCAAGAATTTAGTAAAAAAGTGATTTCTGTTGCAGTTTACAATCATTACAAAAGGTTGTTACAACCCCCAAGTGATGATGATATCGAAATACAGAAAAGTAATATAGTAATGGTTGGTCAAACTGGTACTGGGAAAACATTAATGGCAAAAACAATTGCTAAAATGTTAAACATCCCTTTGGCCATTGTTGATGCAACAGTACTTACTGAAGCAGGTTATGTAGGAGAAGATGTTGAAACTATTTTAACGCGTCTTTTACAAGCAGCAGACTACAATCTTGAAAAAGCTGAGAAAGGAATTGTTTTTATTGATGAGATAGATAAAATCGCTAGAAAAAGTGATAACCCATCAATAACTAGAGACGTTTCTGGAGAAGGTGTTCAACAAGCATTATTGAAGCTACTAGAAGGAACAGTTGTAAACGTTCCGCCAAAAGGAGGAAGAAAGCATCCTGATCAGAAGTTTATTGAAGTGAATACTGAAAATATTTTATTTATTGCTGGTGGAGCTTTTGATGGTATTGAAAGAGCCATCACCAAAAGACTGAACATGCAGGCCGTTGGATATAGTGCTTCAAAAGAGGATGACAAAATTGATGAAGATCATTTATTACAATACATCATTCCTAAAGATTTAAAAGACTTTGGTTTGATACCTGAAATTATCGGACGTCTTCCTGTATTAACATACATGGACCCTCTAGACACCAAAACACTTAGAGCAATCCTAACAGAACCTAAAAATGCTATCATCAAGCAATACAAAAAATTGTTTGAAATGGATGATATTACTTTTGACATTAAAGACGATGCATTAGAGTATATTGTTGAAAAAGCAATAGAGTATAAATTAGGCGCAAGAGGATTACGTTCTTTATGTGAATCTATTTTAACGGATGCTATGTTTGAACTTCCAAGTGCTGAAGATAAAAATTTAGTTGTAGATAGAAATTACGCTGAAAAGAGATTAACAAAATCAACATTAAGTAAACTTAAAGCTGTTTCTTAGTTATTAACTCTTCAATATAATAAATGTCATTACAAATAACAAAGTTATAACGTAATGGCATTTTTTTTTAATATGGAAAATAATAGTCCAATAGGTATTTTTGATTCAGGAGTAGGAGGGATTTCTATATGGAAGGAAATTCACCAATTACTCCCAAATGAGAGCACCATTTATTTAGCAGACAGTATTAATGCTCCTTACGGACAAAAGAGCAAACAAGAGATTATTGACTTGTGTTTTAAAAACACTGATTTACTAATTGAAAAAGGCTGTAAGTTAATCGTTGTCGCATGCAATACAGCAACTACAAATGCCATAAAACAACTTCGGGACACCTATAGTATACCTTTTATTGGAATTGAACCCGCTATAAAACCAGCAGCTTTAAATTCTATAACTAAATCTATTGGTATTTTAGCTACTAAAGGAACACTCTCAAGTGAGCTGTTCAACAATACCACCGAATTGTACTCTGAAAATATTAAAATCGTAGAACAAGTAGGCGTAGGCTTAGTAGAATTAATTGAATCTGGCAATATAGATTCTGAGGAAATGACTGATTTATTAACTAAATATTTAACTCCAATGATTAAGGAGAATATCGATTATTTGGTATTAGGATGTTCTCATTATCCGTTTTTAATACCCAAAATAAAAAAAATACTTTCAGAAAATATTTCAATAATTGATTCTGGAAAAGCTGTTGCCAAACAAGTGCAAAGCATCCTTAATAAACAAGGTGATTTTAGCACTAATGAGTGTTCAATAAACGAGTTTTATATCAATAGTAGCACTAACGTTATTAGAACTATATTAAATAATAAATATCCTATTTCTAAATTAGATTTTTAAATCATTATCTATTTTAGAAAACAAAGAAGTATTAAAAAAGGGCTGTGATTTTATCACAGCCCTTTTTTAATTATATATACATTAGCTTACGGTTGAACCATAACACGTTCTTGCTCAACAATTATTTGATTTTTGAATGTTTCTATTCTATCTTTCTTAACTTCACAATAACGTTTTTTACAACTCCATCCACTTCTTCCACATGAAGCGAACATAACTGATACTACTGCTACTAAAACGATACTTTTTTTCATCTTACTTTTCTTTATAAAAAATAACCCCCAAGATTATTATATTGATTAATTACAATGTAAATATATATCAAATAACTACAATCATAAAACTCAAACACCCCTGTAAATGACTGTTTTTAAGCTTTTTACCTCTTTGCTATTGTAAATATGATAACAAATAGTCCGTTTTTATGAAAATTCACCAATAAATAAATGATATCATTGTAATATCCTAAAACAATAGCTATTATAGATGAAATACATATAATATCGATGAAATGCATTGATGCGAATGTTTTTTCGATATCATGTTATTCATGCATAATAATTTATAAAGAAATACATGTGGAATTAGCCTCTAAAAATAAACAAACGTGTTTCTCTGTTAAAAATATTGATACCGTTTGAGATAATTAATAGAATAAAAAAAGGTAGCGATATAGTATCACTACCTTTAAACTATTAGCTAAGCACAGCTATTTAAGAATAGCATCCTATTTCAAAAAAGAAAATGGTCACTATTTTTTGGCTGTACAACTTTTTTTAACTGTTTTAGAAGCACAACAGGCTTTTTTAACCTTGTCTTTACAACACGGCTTAGTACAATCTTTTTTACAACTATTTTCTACTCCAAACGTTCTTTCATACTGACAACAACCATGTAAGTTATTATAAGCTTCATTTGTTGCTTGAACTACTTCAGTATCATGACCAATAGCAGCCATGTTTTTTTGAATTGTTAACACATCGGTTTTACGCTCATTGATAACTAAACTCAAACTTTGACTTTCTGAGCTCCATTCTGCTGATTTTACTCCTTTAGTTTTAAAGGCAGCTTTTTCAATACGTGTTTTACACATATCACATATTCCACTAACTTTTACATCAACTTTTTTATTCTTTGATTTTTCTTGTGCATTAATTGCTATAAACATAAATAATAGCACGAAGGTCATTAATTTTTTCATTTTATAAATTTTAATTGTTTTTATTACTAGTGATTTTCACACTTTATACTTGCCCTATAATTCATAACGTTACTTTTAAACCTTATAAATAAAAGTACAAGTTACTTATTTCAACTTAAATCGTAGTCCAGCATAAGCAGTTGCTCCTTGAATAGGCCCATGTATGATAGTACTATCAAAATATGAACCAAACGGATCATCAGCGGCTAAAATCGGATTATCTTGTTTATATCCTAAAACATTTTCTCCTCCAACATACACTTCAAATTGCTTAGTAAACACTTTAGTAACTTGAACATTTAACCTACTATGAGGATTGGCATATTCCTCTAACTGATATTGTATAGGGTTAGTACTTGTATTTGGCAAACGTTGTTTCCCTAACCAGTTCCATGTAGCATCAAACTTCCAACGCGCTCCCTTTTCATTTAAGAAATGTGTTTGATAGGATAGGTTTGCCAACACTCTACTTTTTGCCAATAATGGTTTTGACAACCTGTTGTGTTGATAATCAGTAACCACATTATAGTATTTATAAGACAAACGTAAATCAAAATGTTTTGCCAAGTTATAATTAAAATCTGTTTGAATACTATGTGCAACTGACTTACCCTTTAAATTGTAAAACGATACTTCATTAGGGGTACTATCCACATCTACCACTACTTGATTTTTAAAATTTGTAACATAATAATCTACAGCCCAATCTGCTTTTTTATTAAATAGTTTGAATTTCTGTAAAAAACTAACTCCATAATTCCATGCTTCTTCAGGATCTAATCCATAAGCACCTTTTCCATCAGCAACAACATTAAACACTCTTGACGAAGCAAAATAATGCTGATTTTCAGCAAAAACACTAGCACTACGCTTCCCTTTACCTACCGAAGCTCTAAACACTGAGTTCTTCCAAGGGTTATAACGTAAGTGTAAACGTGGGGTTACAAATTCTCCTAATACATTATGTGTATCAGCACGTATTCCAGCTACGACACTTAAATTACCACCATTATCATAAGTATACTCAAAAAAGGCTCCTAATGAATTTTCTTTTCTGTCAATATCAGTGTTTAACACAAACTCTTCATACTGATCATACGTAAAACTCAATCCGGCTTTGAACTTGTTTTGGGTATTACTTAATATAGAATTGTATATAAAATTTGAATATACGCTTTGATGTTTGATATCATACCTTCTTAAACCAAAATACGCTTTTTGATCGTGATTACTATATGATGTTTGTAACCCAAAACTTTTATATTTCTGATCCTTAAAAACAAATCCCGTTTTATTACTTACATCAATACGTTTAGTATTTATTTCACTACCCCAAGCGTTAGTGGTTAACTTATCCGTTTCTGGATCAAAGTCTAATTCACCAGCTTGTTTTTCATCTTTCATATACCGAAAATCGAAAAAGCTTACCCATCCTGATTCTTGATTTGTATACTGCCAACGATTCATCAAGTTTAGTTGATTGGCTAATGGAGCATCCATAAAACCATCATTATTATCATCCTTCTTCCAACTACGGTTATTAGCATGAATATACATTCCTGTACTCCATTTATCGTTTAGTTTTTGATTAAAGTGAGTATTCAATTCTAATCGACCATCAATTGAACTATATGCATTCACAAAAAACGCATCATCGCTAAATGGTTTTTTTAACTCAGTGTTTATTTGTCCAGCAATACTCTCAAAACCATTCACTACCGAACCTGAACCTTTGGTTATTTGAATACTCTCCAACCAAGTCCCTGGAGTAAATGTTAATCCATAAGCTTGAGAAGCACCTCTCACACTAGGGATGTTCTCCTGAGTAATTAAAATATATGGGTTTGTTAAACCAAGCATTTTAATTTGTTTGGTACCTGTAACAGCATCTGAAAAGTTTACATCGATAGATGCGTTTGTTTCAAAACTTTCGGATAAGTTACAACACGCAGCTTTTAATAATTCCTTTGAGTTTAAAGTTACCATATTGCGTTGTCCCAAAAGCGATACCTGAGTAGCTTTCCGTTCTGCATTAATTACTACCGTTCCCAAATCGCTACTTGGAGATAAACTCATAGTAACAAATTTAGGTTTTGTTATTGTAATTGTTTTTTGTTGATACCCAACATAACTGAAAACTAGTAGTTTATTTTCTTCTGAAAAAGGTATTGTAAATTGTCCTTTTTCATTGGTTACAGTTCCTATTGTTGTTCCTGACCAATATACATTAGCTCCGAGAATAGGCTCTTCTTTTCCATTAACTTCCTCCGTAACACTTCCTGATATTTCATTTTGAGAAAAACTCAAAAAAGGAAGTATAAGGAGTACTATTATAATTTTTTTCATGATACATACTTTACTAACCAATAATAGGTTAGTGTTTATAATATGCCCTAAATAGAGCCTTACTTAATCTTATTTACACAGCTGACTCTTCTTTTATAAAAAAGATGTAGCGATAAACAGTATTAAGCATAGTATATATATGTTCCGTAAAGTTTGTAGAGTGGCGGTGCATTACTTTGGAAGGTATAATTTGGTAATGCTACCTTATTTTCAAATTGTGTATTCGTAAAAAAACAGCATACCGTATTAGGTGCTATCGATAAATATTGCTTTAAGATATTTGAAGAGTCCAGAAGAGAATCTTCATCTACTTCAGATAAATCTAATACAGCATCGTTACAACATCCTGATTTCGCTTCACTTTTTATAGCACAACAAACATCTTGAACATCTGAAATTTCACATACTACTTCCGATGAAGCTACAGACATCCCCGCTAAGGAACCTCCACAAAAATGTAAGGTCATTGATAACCCTACACTTATTACCAAGTAATAACAGGTGAAAAACAATGCTATGTTTCTTTTTAGCTTCAAGCTACAAAAGTACTCTTTTTTATTTTGAAACAAATTAACGTCTTCTTAAAAAGATTCGTATTAAACACTTTATTAGGAAAATTATGTAATTTTTTTCACTTAAACCCGACATACTTGTTATGAAATACTTCATGACAATTGCATTATTGTTAATATTTAATTTGGTTAAATCACAAACCTGTTGCTCCGGAGGAGTTCCGTTATCTAGTTCAATAGCACTCGATAATACTACCAATAAAAAAGATTTATATATAGACCTTTCTTATGATTACAATAATTTAAACACTTTAAAAAGTGGTACTGAAAAATTTGATGATCGTTCTAGAACAAGAATTACAAATTCTATACTAATAAATATCAGCTATGCATTTATAGATGAGTTTTCAGTTGAAGTTTTAATTCCATATATAAATCAAAAAAGAATTATTTCAACTAATCAAACTACAGTTGATCAATCTTATGGAATAGGTGATCTTATCTCACTTTTTAAGTATAACTACAAAAAAAAAGAATACCGTGTAATTGTTGCTGGTGGCATAAAATTTCCAACTGGGAGTACAAACGAAACTAACGTCAATGGAATTGTATTAAATCCTGATTTACAACCAGGAAGTGGAACATGGGACTTTATTGTATTAAACTCAATTACAAAGAAAATAAATAAAAACAGGAATCAATTTTTAACCTTACGGTTTATAAAAAACTTTAACGGCACTAATAAAAATCTTTATAACAACAGATCGTATAAATTTGGCTCTGAAAAAATACTGAGTCTTAGTATCAGAGATCAATATGTAATTTTAAAAAAACAATTCACCCCAAAAATTGATTTAAAATACAGAAGTGTGGCAAAAGATATTTCTAGTAATTTCGAACAACCAAACACAGGAGGAGATTGGCTGTTTATTGCTACAGAAGGAGTTGTTAGAGTTACAAATAACCTATTTTTTAGAGGGAAATTTGAAGCCCCTATTTATAGCAACTTAAATGGAAATCAATTAACCACTACATATAGAGTCATTACTGGGATAGCATATAAGTTTAACACAAAAAAGAAATAAAATGAGAGCACTATTTTTAATTATACCAATACTATTTTTAATTTCATGTAGTGATTCAATATTAGACAATAACACTACTGAATCATCAAGTACAACTGCTTACGAAGAATGGCTTGTGTCAAAAACTAAAGTTATTGATGGTGGACCTGGGAAAGACGGAATTCCGGCATTATTAAACCCCCATTTTATAAATGCTTCTGAAGCCAATTATTTAAATTTTGAAGAACTCGTAATCGGAATTAAAATAGGTGACGAAGTTAAAGCTTATCCACACTCAATTCTAAACTGGCATGAAATAGTTAATGACGATATAAATAGCACCAATTTTGCACTAAGTTATTGTCCTTTAACAGGGACAGCTTTCTCATGGAGTAGAAGTATTCAAAATCAAACTACAACCTTTGGAGTTTCTGGACTATTATATAACTCCAATTTAATTTTATATGATCGAAGAACAAATAGTAATTGGTCACAAATGAGGCAACAATCAATTAATGGTGAACTAATAAATCTAACCCCAAACAACTTCACTGTTGTAGAAATCATGTGGGGAGTTTGGAAAAACATGTTTCCAGAAACAAAAGTTCTAAGTACAAATACTGGTTTTGACAAAGACTATAATGACTACCCTTACGGAGATTTTAGAACTAGCACTAATATATTATTTCCAGTATGTTCTACAAACAATTTTTATCACCCTAAAAAAAGAGTACATGCAGTAGTTTTAAACAATACAGCAAAAGTGTATTCATCAGATAGTTTTATTTCTGACGGGTATTTAATTGATACTTTTCAAGACAAATCCATCCTCGTAGTTGGAAACAGTACCTTTATTAATTCCTTTATCTTAACTAATTCTGCTAATTCATTAGAGTTTGAATATATTTATAATAATAGTGAAGCAATATTAAGAGATAATGAAAATAATCAATGGAACATTTTTGGAGAGGCCATATCTGGGCCTAGATTAGGTCAGAAATTAGAACGGACTAATTCTTTTATGAGTTATTGGTTTGCAATTGAATCATTTTATCCTAATCCAGAAATTTATTAAAACCCTACTTAAACCAACTGGAGTATTCTACATAATTTTCTGCAATTCTGTCTATTTCTCCTGAGCTTAATTCTTTAGAGATATCTTTTACTTTTTTAGCTGGAACACCCGCATAAATACTACCTGACTCAATTACTGTGTTTTGAGTAACTACTGCTCCTGCCGCAACAATTGAATTGGAATGTACCACACAATTATCCATTACAATACTACCCATACCAATAAGAACATTGTCATGTATGGTACAACCATGAACTATGGCATTGTGCCCAACAGAAACATTATTCCCCATGATTGTTGGATATTTTTTATACGTACAATGTATTACTGCACCATCTTGAATATTTACTTTATCCCCCATTTTTATGAAATGTACATCGCCACGTAACACTGCATTAAACCACACACTACATTGTTTACCCATTACAACATCACCAACAATAGTTGCATTTTCTGCAATAAAACAATCCTCTGGAATTTGTGGTGCTTTTCCTCTTACTTCTTTTATAACCATACCTTACTTAAAATAATTTAACAATGCTGCTTTTCTTGAAGGCGCTACCTGTAGTTCTTTGTTATTTTCTAACACTACACTCCCTCCTTTTCCTTTTTTATATTTTACTATTGAATTAACATTAACTACATAGGACTTATGTATTCGTGAAAACCCAAATTCTTGCAACACCTCTTCAAAATACTTTAATGTTTTACTCGCAAGTATTTTACCTGTTTGTAAATGAATTTCGGTATAATTATCATCTGCCTTACAGAATAAAATTTCTGATGTTTTTAACACCTCAAACCCATCCTGTTGCGGAACAGTGATTTTCCCTTCTACGATATCATTTTTAGGCTTTAATACTGCATCTTGCAAGGCATTTTCCTTTTGTTTAATATCAGTAACCAACTCAACTGCGGTAATTAAATCGTCAATTGAAATAGGTTTCAATAAATAATAGGACGCTTGATTATTTAAAGCTTCCACCGCATAGTGGTCGTAAGCGGTTACAAATATAGTTTCAAAAGTTCTGTTCTCAACTTTATCTAATAAATCAAATGCATTACCATACGGCATTTCTACATCCAAAAAAACCAAGTCTAGCTGATTATTTTCAATTAAATTCAAACCTTCTTCAATTCCAGGTGCTTCCCCAATTAGTTCTATATTCGGACAATATTTTGTAATATAATTCCGTAATATCTCCCTACTTCTTGCCTCGTCCTCTACCAGTATTGTTCTTAATTTCATACCTATACTATTTAATCTTTCTTTAAAGTTAGCACTACTTTTGTTCCACCTTCATTGTCTATATCTTCAATGTAAACATCCACTTTATCTGCGTACATTTCATTTAAAATAGCAACTCTTTTTTTAATATTCCCCATTCCTTTTGAGTTTTGCTTTTTCTGATGCTCCGTTTTCAAGGCTTTTGATTTGGCTCTACCAACTCCGTCATCTTCAATTATAATTTGTAACTCATTGTCAGAACGAGCTCTTAATTTAATTTGTAGCACTCCCTTTTCTTCTTTATAACGCAAACCATGCCATACCGCATTTTCAACATAAGGTTGCAATAACATTGGAGGTATTACAAACTCATCAATAGCTATATTATCATCAATAGTAATAGTATACTCAAATTTATCTTGAAATCTAAAGTGTTCTAACTTAGTATATAACTGTAGTAATTCTATTTCTTTTGAAAGTGGAATAAAATCTTCTTCTGAATTTTCTAGAACAGAACGCATCAACTTAGAAAAATCGGTCAAATATCTATTGGCAGTGCGCTCATCATTTGAAGCAATAAAACTATTAACTGAATTTAAAGCATTAAAAATAAAATGCGGGTTCATTTGTGAACGAAGTGATTTTAATGCTAATAAATTATTGTTTACACGTTGTTGTTTTATGTTTCTGTACATATAAAAAGCCAATAACAACAACAGAAATAAACCCGCTAAAAGACCGTAAATAACAATGCTTTGCTGTTTATTTCGTTCGCTTTGCAATTCACTATCTTTTGAAGCCAACAGTAATTTATTTTCTGACAACTTTCTTTCATCTTCTAAGCCCGTAATTCTTTGTTGGTGCTTTATTAAATCTCTACTTACTTTAGATACATTAGCAATTTGCTGTTCTTTTTTTAAATACACTCTATCTACCAAGTCAACATAACTTTGATACGTTTCCAAGGCTTTGGTATACTCTCCTACTGTTTTATAAACCTCTGACAACTTACGTGTAGCATCCTTTTCTATGATTAAATCGGACTTTTTATTAGCTTCCGAAATACTTTTTTCAAGGTATGGTATCGCGTCATCATATTTTGCCTGCTGTACATAGGCGTTGGCAATTTTATAATTACTTTTCTGGGTAGTTAATGAATCTGACTCATGCAAACTATTTTCTGTAAGCACCTCAACATCTAGCGTTTCTAGTGCGGATAGATTTTTTTTCCGCAGAGCAATTTCTTGATCAAATTGCTGGTTTGAATTATAAAAATCAGCAACCCTTTCCTTTTCTACTACTGAGCGTTGCTCATTTTCGCTAGAAGCTAAGTTTAGTGAATTATCAAAATAAGTAGTAGCCTGTTCAACCTTTCCTTGAGAAAATGAAACTTTACCTAACTTAGAATTTAAATCAGTTATTTTTGGAGTTATCAAATGATTCTTTGCAATAGATAATCCATTATTATAGTATTTTTCAGCAGATATATATTCCTTTTTAGCGGAATACACGTCACCTAACTCCTCATTCAGCACTACTTTTTCCCAATTTGACAATTGGCCGACATTGATACTCTCGTACATTGAAACCGCTGAAGTATACGCTTTGTTTTTAAAATAACTTTTCGCCAAACTCAACTGAACTCCAGCAGATTTTTGTTGTTGTAAACTTCTTTTAAAATTTGATATTGCTAAATCATATTGTTTCCAGTACAAGTAAATATCTCCCAATACCTCATACGATGTTGCCTGCTGTTTCTTAGTCAACTTTTTGGAAACTAATAATGATTTTATTACAAATTCAGCCCCCTTTTCAGCATCGCTTTTATATACTTGCTTTGCAGAATCTATAAGTGCATTAAACTCTTTTGACACACTTGTTTTTCCTACTCTTATTTTTTTATTAAGCGTAGGCTCTTCTATGTATATTTTTAATTGATCGTCTTTATTTTTAAGTATATAACTTACTGTTTCAATACTTGGGTGACTAATTACTATTTCATCTCCTATTTTAGCTTTAATCCTAAAATTCCCCGATAGTGAAGTTTTTGTGTAATTACCTCCGTACACTTGTACCTCTACGTCAGATAAAGGGTCCCCAGAGTTCTTTAAGAGTACTTCTCCTTTAATATAATAAGATTTACCATCTTCCATTTTATTCCTATCCTGTTGCGCAAACACAAAAGCAGAAGTAAAAAAGAGTATTATGTAAATTAGTTGTTTCATTTGTTTAAAACTAATAAAAATTTCTATAAACTTACGTACTTTATTATTAACAAAATATACTTTACTTTAAAATAAAGCCTATTTAAAATACTTCCCTCTCGTAAAACACAACTTCCCTAATCCAACTACTACGCTCCCTCATTTTAGGTTTTTCTTAAGAATACCAGTTTGTAATTTTACTACAAATAATAATCAACTCATGATGAGTTTTAAGAAAAAACAGTTACTATGAAAAAATTATTTTTAAATGCATTGTTAATTATACCTATAATGTGTTTAGCACAACACAAAGGAAACTATGATCAAAATGCGAATCAGGATAAAATATCAAGACAAAATATTGTTTCTGGACTGGGTAATGCTATTGATTATGGACAGCCTCCAAAACATCATCAAACTAACCTTTCAACCAGTAATAATATTACTATAGATCTAAAAGCCTTGTGCAATGTAAAAGCTAGCTCCTATACTGCAATATTCAATTTAGCACAAATTGGTACTACTGCAGAAGAAACCCATAACTTAATGAAAGAGCGCATTGACAATGTAAAATCAAGCCTAGCTTCTCAAGGAGTTTTAACAAAAGATATTACAATAGATGTTATTTCTTTTGTTCCTAGGTACGAAGTGGCTGTTGAGAAAAAGCTCTTCAGTAAAAAATACAACGAAGTTCCTAAAGGGTTTGAGTTACAGCAAAACATTCATATTAGGTTCACCGAAACCCATCAGTTTGAAAAGATCTTAGCCGCTTGTGCCAAAAATGAAATCTATAACCTTGTGAAAGTAGACTACTTTATAAAAGACATTCACTTAATTTATAAAAAACTACAAGATGCATTACTAAAATTAGTAGCAGAGAAAAAAACTTTCTACTCCACGCTAGGATTTGATTTCAAAACCTTTAACAATCAGGTATCTGACAATAAATACTGCTATTTTCCAAAAGATTTCTATCACAGTTATCAAGCTTTTAACAGCATATCCTTTGAGGCTATTAAAAAGAAAAAAGGAGTCACAAAAGCAAAAAAACTAACTTCATACTACTATCAACCTATAACCTACGAAAACTACGATATTGTTATAAACCCGAGTATTTTAGAACCCGTAGTACAAGTAGGTATGGATTTAAAACTTCTATACTCCCCAAAACCAAAAGAACAACCTAAACCATCGCCACAACCAAAAACAAATCATAAATACTATGTAGTATCACCAAATGGAAATATCGACATTAAAGAATTGAAAAAATAACCTAAAACTATAAATTATGAAAATTATAAAAATTATAAGCTTATTCGCTTTATCATTCAGTTTATTAACCTGTAAAGCAGATACAAAAACAGAAACAAATACTTTAACGACTTTAGAGACTGCCTATAACCCAATTGAAAAAAGCACCATTAAAGTAGCACTGCTATTAGACACCAGCAACAGTATGGATGGCCTTATTGATCAAGCTAGGGCACAATTATGGGAGATTATTAATGAACTCTCTTACGCAAAATGCAAATCAGAAAGGCCAAATTTAAAAATTGCGCTTTATGAATATGGTAATGATCGCCTGTCAAATGCCGATGGATACATAAGACAAGTGAGTGCTTTTACGAATGACCTTGACTATATTTCAGAAAAATTATTCTCATTGACCACCAATGGCGGAAATGAATATTGTGGACAAGTAATACAAACTTCAGTTAATCAGTTGGAATGGGATACTAATGAAAGTGATTTAAAGTTAATTTTCATTGCTGGGAATGAACCTTTTACACAAGGACCTGTAAATTATATGAGTGCAAGTACTGATGCAAAGAAAAAACAAATCAATATCAATACAATTTATTGTGGCGATTATAATGATGGTATATCTAGTATGTGGCAACAAGGGGCTCAACTAGGTAATGGCGATTATATGGCGATAAATCATAACCAACAAACCGTACACATCCCTTCACCTTATGATGATTATATATTAGAATTAAATATCAAACTAAATAAAACATATATTCCTTACGGAAAACAGGGAAGAAGAAAAGTAGCTTCTCAATCTGTACAAGATGCTAATGCATCAAAATATGGTAAAGCCAATGAAGTAAGCAGAACAGTTAGTAAAAGCTCTTCTTTTTATAAAAATAGCTCATGGGATTTGGTAGATGCTGAAACAGAACAAGAAGACTTTAGTTATACTAAAATTGACAAAAAAATGTTGCCAAAGGAATTACAACAAAAAACAAATAAAGAACTAGAAACATACGTATCAATAAAAAAGGAGGAACGTATAAAAATTCAACAAAAAATACAAGAAGAAAACAACAAACGAACAAAATACATTACTGCAGAAAAAAAGAAAAATAACATTAACAATCATTTAGAAAATGCCATGTTGAACGCCATTAAAAAGCAAGGCAAGCAAAAAAGCTATCACTGGGAGAAATAAAATTATGGTCTTATAAACTAAAAAAGCTCGCAAATTGCGAGCTTTTTTAGTTTATATATTTTGTATCCCTAGTTAATACCAGGACAGTTACAATCATATTTCTCTGGTCTACAGTTTATATTAATCCCTAAAGTAACCTGATGAAAACCACCATCAACTAACTTTATCTGACCTGTTTGGTGCGAGTATGTATACCCAAACATATATTTATCATAATTCACTCCAATAAACGGAGTAATGTATTGTAATTTTTGACCTTCACCTGAACCTGTTGCAGTAGCATACTCAGCTCCATCTAAACTTCTTCTGTATGACAAACCTCCCCATACTTTACCGAAATCCAATTTCTTGTATACTTTCGCATTTACATCAAACTGAGTTTCTGCAGTTTGAGAAATGTGTTGAAACAATATTGATGGTTCTACTGACCAATCACTATTAATACTTGAAAAAACATACCCCATTGAAATTAAAAATCGTTGTAAGTTTGCACTCTCTTTCACAGAGTATAATTTTCTTCCAGTACCCATTAAATTTTTAATAGTCAAATGAGCATAAAAATCTAATAAGTGGTATGACGCACCAAAATCAACATTGTAATAAGTACTTGATATATTATCATTTGTAAGAGCCTGTGGATCCTCTCCTCCAAATGGACCATTAGAATTCCATTCTAAATCCCATTCGCTCTGATCTAACCTACTTTGAATCAACCCTACACTTAAACCAAAAGAAACTTGGTTTAAATCAATGGTATTTCTTCCCAACATAATATGGTGAGCGTATGTTAAATATGCACCCGTTTGTGAATGGTACCCATTTTTATCATTAAATAAAATAATCCCACCTGCAGAAGGCGCTACATCATCAAACCTAGTATTATAACTAGCTGTCATTAACGCTGGAGCATCTTCTTGTCCAAACCACTGCTGACGTCCTGTTATTCTAAGCTTACTACAGTTAGATGCACCGGCCATTGATGGGTGTATTAAATACAAATTATCGGTTAAATAATCAGAATACGTTGGTATTCCTTCTTGTGCGTTAGCACCAAGAAAGGCAAACAATGTTATGAAAATATAAATGTTCTTTGTCATATTTTAATTTCGTTAATACCTATATCGTTTGGAATCGCATAGATAATTGCTAAAATTCAGGTAAAATTGATAATTTTCAAATATAAAAAAAAATCAAAGAGTACACCTATAAAAACATTTATTTATATTCAAACCTTGCTTTTAAACTACAATTAATTCTTCTGAAGCAAAGTAATTCAGTACTTTTGCATAAAAATTTTCTTTATGGAAGCGCATAACATTACTATAACACATACTTCTTCTCCAAATATTGTAAAGTTTGAATCTAATCTGTTTCTTACTGAACATCAAAACTTTGAATTTAATAATATTGATGAAGCTAGCAACTCACAACTTGCTAGAGAACTTTTCTACTTACCTTTTGTAAAAAAGCTATACATCTCCGGGAATTTTGTTGCCATTGAAAAATACAACATTGTAGAATGGTCTGAAATTGAAGCTGATCTTGCTGAGCAAATTCAAGATTTTTTAAATAGCGGAAAAAAAGCTGTTGATAATGATGTTGTCAAGAAAAAAGTTGCAGTAACAGTTTATGCAGAGAGCACACCAAACCCGAGTGCAATGAAATTTGTGGTTAACAAAAAATTAGTTGATACTATTTTTGAGTTTAAAAATATTGATGATGCAAAAATATCACCTTTAGCAACAAAACTATTTCACTTCCCTTTTGTAAAAGAAATATTTATTGATGAAAATTATGTTTCAATAAGTAAATACGAATTAGCAGAATGGACCGATATTGCAAATGAATTACGTGAAGAAATCAGGAATTTTATAGCAGAAGGAAATACAATAGTAGATACTACTATTGAAAAACCAAGTAAAGAAATAGCTCCTGAAATAAACTTAAACATTGATGATCTTGATGATGTTTCTACAGAAATCATCAATGTATTAAACGAATATATCAAACCTGCCGTAGCAAGTGATGGTGGGAACATCATGTTTCAGTCCTATGATGAAAAAACACAAGAAGTAAAAGTTATTTTGCAGGGAGCTTGTAGTGGTTGCCCATCATCTACTATGACATTAAAAAGCGGTATCGAGGCTACTTTAAAAGAAATGATCCCCGGAAAAATCGGAGCCGTTATTGCCCTAAATGGATAAATAACTATAGACAAGCCTTAAAAAAACATAAAATATTTATAGCACTCATAACCATAGCGTAATGAGTGCTTTTTTTATGTCTTAATTTCACTAACTTTGAGTTATGAGACATCTAATAACTTCATTAGCACTTATTTTACTTTTTAGCTGTAAAGGACAAAATAACGACACCATGATCAATACACATCAATTTACTAATGAACTGAGTAATGAAACAAGTCCGTATTTATTACAACACGCTCACAATCCTGTAAACTGGAAGCCTTGGGGTGATAAAGCACTAGAACAAGCTAAAACAGAAAATAAACTTATTATTATAAGCATTGGTTATTCAGCATGTCATTGGTGCCATGTAATGGAGGAAGAAAGTTTTGAAAACACCGCTGTTGCTAAAGTAATGAATGATCATTTTATTACGATTAAAGTAGACCGAGAGGAACGGCCAGATATTGATCAGGTATACATGAGCGCAGTTCAATTACTTACCGGTAGAGGTGGTTGGCCATTAAACGTGATTGCATTACCCGATGGAAGACCAGTTTGGGGTGGCACATATTTTAGAAAAAACGATTGGACTTCTGCGTTAACACAATTTCAAAAACAATTTCAAGACAACCCGAAAAAGCTCATTTCCTATGCCGACAACCTAGAACAAGGAATTATCACTTCGGATTTAGTTGCAAAAAACCCTAATGATCTTTCTTTTAAAACAGAAGATCTTACCACAATAGTTGACCAATGGAAAACATCTTTCGACCATAAATTTGGAGGTACTAAAAGAGCTCCAAAGTTTATGCTTCCCAATAATTACGCTTTTCTATTAAAATACGCTCATTTACAAAATGACACAGAACTTTTAGATTATGTAAACACCACCCTTACAAAAATGGCTTATGGAGGTGTTTTTGACCATATTGATGGTGGATTCTCTAGGTATTCAACCGACATCCGATGGCATATTCCACACTTTGAAAAAATGCTTTATGACAATGGCCAACTGGTAAGTATGTATTCACTAGCTTACAAGCTTACCAAAAACGAGCTATACAAAACAACCATACAAAGAACCTTGAGCTTTATTGAACAGGAATTATATCATAAAAAAGGATATTTCTATTCTTCCCTAGATGCTGATAGTTATAATAATTTAGGAGAAAAAGAGGAAGGCGCTTTTTATGTATGGACGAAAGGGGAATTAAAAGCAGTGCTAAAAGAGGATTACAAACTATTTGCAGATTACTATAATGTAAATGAGTATGGTTATTGGGAAAAAAGCAACTATGTATTAACTAGAAAAGATAGTGATGAAAAAATCGCAAAGAAATTTGGCGTCTCAATTTCTCAATTACATGCTACCCTCAATGAAAACACTATTGCATTGCATAATATCAGAGAACAACGCAAAAAACCTTCATTAGACGATAAAACACTTACTTCATGGAACGCACTAATGCTAATAGGATATCTAGACGCATATGAAGTTTTAAATGACGAGAAATATTTAAAAATAGCGCTCAAAAACGCTGTATTCATTTCTGACAATTTGTTTAAAAATGATGGGAGCCTATTTCATAACTATAAAAATGGGAAAAGTACCATTAACGGGTATCTTGAAGATTACGCAAACACCGTAGAGGCTTTTATAAAGTTATATGAAAACACCTTAGATGAGAAATGGTTATATCGCGCTAAAAACTTGACCGATTATTGTTTCACGCATTTTTATAACACCGAGAATAACTTATTTTATTTTACTTCAGATGAAGACCCTAAGTTAGTCGTTAGAAAAACTGAATATCGTGACAATGTAATTCCTGCCAGTAATTCGATTATGGCAAAAAATTTATTTATGCTAGGAATACATTTTAACAGTAAGAAATATACTGAAGCTTCCAAAAAAATGCTTCATAACATACTTCCTGAAATAAACAATTATGGATCGGGATATTCCAATTGGTTAGATGTATACTTAATGAATTCAGAAAAATTTCAAGAAATTGTAATTACTGGCGAAGCTGCTTTATCAAAGATTAAATATTTAAAAAAGCAATATTTACCTAATACCCTATTCTCTGGATGCGATTTATCGGTAAAAAACGACGCTTCAACAAAAAAACTTCCTTTGTTAGAATATAGAATAATTCCTAAAAAAACATACATTTACATTTGTGAAAATTCAGTTTGTCAATTACCGATAGAAAACATTGAACAAGCACTAACTTTAATTAGAAAATAAAATGCAATTAGAAAACACTCAAAACGAAGCAAGTATCTGGATAGAAAAAGGAATCAACTTTGTAAGTGAGTTTGGACCAAAAATAATTGGAGCACTCCTAATTTGGTTTATCGGATCATGGATAATCAAAAAAACCTTAAAACAAACTAATAAACTAATGGACAAAAGGGGCTATGACAAAAGCCTTCAGAAATTCCTAATGAACTTGTTAAGTTGGACATTGAAAATTGTATTAATTATAACAATTTTAGGTGCTTTAGGAATAGAAACCACTTCATTTGCTGCTATTTTAGCTTCAGCAGGTTTAGCTATTGGTTTAGCCCTACAAGGTTCACTAGCTAATTTTGCTGGTGGTGTTTTAATTATGATCTTCAAACCTTTTAAAATTGGCGATTTAATTGAAGCTCAAGGAGAGTTAGGAGTTGTTAAAGAAATAGAAATATTTACAACTAAAATAAATAGCCCTGAAAACAAAGAAATCATTATTCCAAACGGGACTTTATCAAATGGGAATATTACTAACTACTCTACAGAAGGTCAGTTACGTGTAAATTTAACTATTGGAATTGGTTATGATGAAGACATTAAAACAGCCAAAGCTGTTTTATTAAAGGTTTTAACCGACAATCCACAAGTGCTCAATGAACCTGCACCAACTGTGAACGTTTCTGAATTGGCTGACAGCTCCGTGAACTTTGCTGTTAGACCATGGGCAACTACTGCTGATTACTGGGATGTTTACTTCGGAACTTTAGAGAAGTGTAAAATAGCTCTTGATGAAGCTGGTATAGAAATACCTTACCCACATTCAGTTGAAATACGAAAACAAGGATAAAGAAGTATTCTTATTCATTTTAAAAAAGCTGTTTGAAAAGTAAATTTACTTTTCAAACAGCTTTTTTACTTATGTAAAATCATTATTAAAAATGAATGTTAATTCACTAAAAAAAATTAAACTTTCTTTTTAGCAGGTGTTACTAAAAAATCTTTTAGGTAGTACGGCTCAAAATAAGCAACATCTTCAAAATCATTTTTTTCAAACTTTGCGTAAGCCAATTCACTCATTTCCTTTGCAGAAGGGAAGGTCTCAATAAACCGAGCATTACTATTTTGAATAACTTCTTGAGTTTTTTCAGTCTTATTCCCAACAAAAACAACTTTCCCCTCTCCTAAATATGTTACAAAAGAAGTTTCATCTAAAATTTCCGCTTCAATTACTCTAGCTTCTTCATAATTAGCTTTAAACACTTTTGTATAAGCTTCCATACGTCTTGCGTCTATCATTGAAACAATAAACCCCTCTTCAACAACAACCTGATGCGCTAATACCTCTAAAGTTTCTATAGCTATTAACGGAATATCTAATGAAAAACACAGCCCTTTTGCTGTTGACACTCCTATACGCAAACCTGTGTATGAACCAGGCCCTTTACTTACAGCAATTGCATTCAAATCCGAATACGCTAATTTACTCTCAGCTAAAATGTCTTTAATAAAAATATGCAAGTTTTCAGCGTGAGAATACCCATCCCTGATTTCTTTCACAGCAATTGTTTTTCCCTTTTTTGAGATCGCCACTGAACAGTTTGTTGTTGATGTTTCTATTTGTAAGATGTAGGACACGAGTAATTGCTTTTATGCAAAAGTCGGAAATTGAGTTCAATTAGACCAATTTTATTCACTAAAACAAAAGTGGCTTAATCCTTTAAAAGAATTAAGCCACTTTTTATTTCTTCTTATTTTTAAAAAGATTAGTCAATCAACGATTTACCTGCATAGAAATCTAACACTTTAGATTTAAATACAAAATCATACTTTGAGTTTATCATCGATGCTTCTGCATTTACCAATTTGTTCCTAGCTAAATCCAAATCAAAAGAATTCATTGCTCCAATATTAAAACGCTCTTGAGCATTCTCAAAAGACAATAGTTGAGCACTTAATGATTTTTGTGCTGCGGAATACGTTTTTAATGCAGCTCTTGCGTCTGTAAAGGCTCTTTCTATATTAGATTGTAAGGTTAGTTTTGCTTGCTCCAAATTTAAAGAGGCGCTTTCTTCTTGAATTTTTGACTTCGCAACTGCCGTTTTATTCTGGAATTGAGAAAAAATAGGGATGTTTAAATTCAAACTAAAAGTATGCCCTTGATTTCCTGACGCCTGATGAGAAAACGCCAATTTATTAAACTCACTAAACGTAGCTAAAGTATTATAATTGTAGTTAAGTGATACTGTTGGGTAATACCCTGCTTTAGATATTTCAGTAGATAATTTTGCTACATCAATATTCTTTTCCGCAACTTTAATTTCACTTCTATTCTCTACCGCTACTCCAAAAATAGAATTTGAGTTTTCATACAATAATTGTTCCGAAGGAACCCCTACTTCTATCGTAGCAACATCAAACCCACTCGCTGGTAATTGTAATAATTGTGACAAGGTTAATTTTGCTAGTGCTAAATTATTTTCAGCGGCAATGACGCGTTGTTCATCATTTGCTAAAGTAGCTTCTACGTCTAACATATTTCCTCTTGGCTGTACTCCCGCATCTACCAATTCTTTTACTCTAGACAACTGTTTTTCACTAAAAGAAAACTGTGATTGAGCTACAGTAAGGTTCTCTATATTGAATAATATGTTCAAATATGAATTTACTACGTTTAAAGAAATATCATCTTTAATTCTAGACAATTCTAACTCACTAGCTTCTAAATTTAACTTTGACTGTTTGTATAAATTTGTATTCCTAAATCCATTAAAAATAGCTTGAGATGCATTGGCTCTTATACTCGTTGAATGAGTTGTCGATGAACTTCTTGTATTAGTAAAACTATTTATATTTGAACCAAAACTTAATGATTGCCCTCCGCTAGCACTTAATGAAGGTAAAAACTGTCCTTTAGCCGATTTTATATTTTGCCCATTGGTCTGATTAGACAATTGTGCTTGCTTAACCGAAATATTATTTTCTAAAGCATAATTAACACATTCTTGTAAAGTCCATTTCTTATCTTGTGCAAAAGAAAAAGAAGTGATTACTGCCGCTAAAACTACTATGATTTTTTTCATTTGTATTACTTGTATGTTAGTCTTCATCTTCTTCCTCATCATTATTATCTTTTGAAGCTTTATTCCAAACTTTAATTTTATCACCATCTTTTAACCCATCTAGAATCTCTACATTAATACCATCTGAGATTCCCAACTTCACATCAATCTTTTTGAATTTCTGGTCATCAGTTTCTACCTCTACAAATGGCTCTTCAGTAACTCTATTAAACTGTAATAAAGATTCTTTAATAGAGAACACAGAGTCCTTCTTTTCTAATTCAATTTCAGCATTAGCACTATACCCAGCCCTTACATAAGTATCCTTGTCAATAGTCACATCCGCTTTTATAGTGAATTGAACTGCTCCTGCTTCTTCTTTTCCTTTAGGCGCTACAAAAGTTAATTTTGCTGGAAAATCCTTTCCTTCTATTGCCCCAAGCTTGATGATAATTTCTCTTCCTTCTTTCAACTTCCCTACTTCAGCCTCATCAACCTTTCCTTCAAATATCATTTTACTCATGTCGGCAATTGTTGCAATTGTAGTACCTGCATTAAAGGTATTACTCTCTATTACTTGATTTCCTTCACGTACTGGTATTTCTAATATCGTACCTGAAATTTGAGCGATAATATTTGTGTTTGCTGCACTTCCAGCTCCTGCTGCTGAACCTTTTTTAATTATTTGATAATCTACCTGACTTTGATTTAAACTTTGTCTTGATTGATTATATGCCAATTCACTATTTTCAAAATCTTGTTTAGAAATAACTCCCTTTTCAAATAAAGTTTTATTTCGATCATACAATGTTTTAGAATTATCAAAAGATAGTTTTGCTGAACGAACTCTACTTTGAGAACTTGCTAAGTTTTGAGCATTTGGAACAACTCTAATACGTGCAATTAAATCGCCTTTTTTTACCATATCTCCTTCCTCAACTAATATTTCAGATACTATTCCTGAAATTTGAGGTTTTAATTCTACTTCTTCTTCTGGATTTACTTTTCCAGTTGCTACCGTTTTTGTAACAATACTTGCTTCAAATGGTTGTTCAGTTTTATACTCTACAGCTGCTTTTGAATTTTTATCTGCAAAAAATTTCATTACAACTACCAACAAACCAAGTACTACTACTGCCAATGCTATTTTAAGTCCTTTACTCATTATTCTTAATTTTATAAATTCTAATTTTTGATTGATTTCTATTAATTATTCTAGTTTATTCTTCTCTTAAGGCATCAATTGGCTTTACGCTTGTTGCTTTATGAGCCGGAATTAATCCTATTAATGTTCCTAACACAATTAGAATCCCCAATGCTAACCACACAATTGGTATAGATACAGATGCATTTACTAAAGCAGCAGCATCACCTTGCCCAAAAGCAGCATCAATTATCATTAAGATAATTCCTCCAGAAATTATTCCCATTAAACCAGCTACTAAGGTTAACAGTACCGCTTCCATTACTATTTGACGTTTGATTTCAAACGGAGTAGCCCCCAATGCTCTTCTAATTCCTATTTCTTTGGTACGCTCTTTTACTGTTATTAATAATATATTTCCAATAGCAAATACTCCTGCTATTAATGTTGCTATCCCTACAAACCAAGTTAAAAATTGCATTCCTGTTAAAAATCCTGTAAATTTTTTAAACTCTTTACCTAAGTTAAAGCTTCCAAAAGCGCGATTGTCTTTAGGATGCACTTTATTCATGTTTTTAAGCAATAATTTTGCATCTAATTCAATTTGTTTGATGTCGTATTCTGGCTTACCAGTAATCATCATCCAACCGATATTTTCCCCTTTATTATAAATCTGTTGAAAGGTAGTAAACGGTATATGCAAATCTGAAGAAGGCCCTCCCATCATACTTGCTTCATAAATTCCAGCTACTTTAAAATTGATTCCATTTATTTGAATAAACTGACCAATAGCTTCTTCATCTTTTTCAAACAACTGTTTATAAACATCTTCAGAAATTATGGTGATTTTCTTTTTTTTATCAATATCATTTTGATTTATAAACCTACCGTTTACCATTTTTACTTTCTGTACTTTGTCTAGTAGTGGATAGTCTCCATTTACATTAAAATTTCCAGATTGAAACCTATTTATAACAATAGCTCCTGTTTGATTTCTTGGGACTACAAATTCAATTCCTTCAATTTCTCTTTCTATCGCTCTTGTGTCCTGTAGCGTTAACTGAACACTTTTCCCTTCCTGAAAGCCTTTAAATGGTTTGCTTGTAGATTGCCCCCAAATAAACACACTATTAGTTGCAAAATCACCAAAAAGTCTGTTAAATGAATTCTCCATTCCTCTTGCAGATCCTAACAAACCTATTAGTAATAAAATCCCCCACCAAACTCCAACCATAGTAATGATTGTTCTAAACTTATTCTTGCGAAGACTATCATATATTTCTTGCCAAGAATCTCTATCTACTAAAAATCTAAACATAATTATTCGTCTCTAAGTGCTACAATTGGTTTTATACTTGCTGCTCGTTTTGCCGGTAAATAGCCTGCAATTGCTCCAGCCAGTATCAAGGTTATTGTTGCTCCAACAATTAAACTTGTACTTACACTAGGGTTGGTTATAAAATACTGTTTTAAACTATCTCCAATCAACTCTAATACCCCCATACCGATCAGCAATCCTAAATAACCTGCTAATGCAGTTACTAAAATTGATTCTAGCATGATCATTCTTACAATAGATTTTGGTGTTGCTCCTAATGCTTTACGAATTCCTAATTCTTTAGTCCGCTCTTTTACTACAAAAATCATAATATTTGCAATTCCTACAATTCCAGCAATTAAGGTTCCCATTCCAATAACGAGAATTAGTATTCCTAAAACTGATGTCATTTGATTTACACCTTTTGAAGCCTCTGCCATATTTCGTACTCGAACTGCACGTTGATCTTTTGGCGATATATCAAACCGATCTTTTAACTTTTTAGTCAACAAGCTACTAAACGACAATGCTTCATCATACCCCATAGCAGGGTTGTATGTTAGGTTTATCTGATCTACATAATCATTATTACCATATATATTTTGAGCCGTAGTTATTGGCATATAAATCATACGCTCTTCATTATCTCCTCCGTCATCACGATATACACCAACAACTTTATATTGAATTCCTCCTAAATTAACATATTTCCCAAGCGCTACTGTTTTTGCAAATAAATCTTCTTCAACTAACCTACCAATAACAATTACTTTAGATTTTTCTTGTAAATCTTTTGCAGTAATGTATCTCCCTTCATACACTAACGTTTTTTCTAAATACTGATGATCTGGATGAACTGCTCTAATTTGATAATTATTCTTTTCATTCTTATAAGATGCCGTCAAACTTTTATAAACACGAGAAGTAATGTATTGTACTTTATCTCCAAAATCATTTTTCAAATAATCAAAGTCTTCGTTTTTAAACTGAATTTCCCTACCTGACTTAAATCCTTTATATGGCTTTGTTGTTTTTCCAGATTGGATAAATATAGAGTTCTGTGCATCATCTTTAAAGAAACTATTAAAGGTGTTCTCTAATCCATTAGCAATACCAAACAATAAAGTAAATAGTAATATTGCAAATGAAACTGTAAAACCAGAAAGCAAACTTCGAAGCTTGTTTTTACTGATACTCTGAAATATTTCTCTCCACAAATCTAAATCAAACATATTGTGAAGCTCTTACTTGTTCTACATAACTATCTTCCATGATAACCCCATCTTTCAAGCGCACAATACGTTTACACATATTTGCAATATCCTCTTCATGGGTTACAATTAATATTGTTTTTCCTTCATCATTCAATTCTTGAATGAAATCCATAATTTCATAGGATGTTTTGGTATCTAATGCTCCCGTAGGCTCATCTGCTAACAACAATTTTGGTTGAGCGGCTAATGCTCTAGCGATAGCCACACGTTGTTTCTGCCCTCCGGATAGTTCGTTTGGTAAGTGCTTAGCCCAATCGGTTAACCCCACTTTTCCAAGATGAAACATAGCTTTTTCATGACGTTCTTTTCTATTCACACCTTGATAATACAATGGAAGAGAAACGTTTTCAACTGCGTTTTTGTAATTAATTAAGTTGAAAGATTGAAATATAAATCCTAGAAATTTGTTACGATATACGGCTGCTTTTTTCTCATTTAAGTTCTTAATTGGAACATTATCTAAAATATAATCTCCTTCATCAGCTTCATCAAGCATACCGATTATATTAAGCAAAGTGGATTTACCTGATCCAGAAGACCCCATAATAGCAACCAACTCCCCTGCCTTAATGGAAAAATCAATTCCTTTCAATACATGTAAAGAATCTTTCCCAATTGGGTAAGATTTGTGTAATTTTTTGATTTCTAACATTTGATTGATGTGTTTGTTAGTTTTAACAAAAGTCATTTCAATAACCGAAATAAACTCTCTCTTGTCCTTTATTTAGTTATAAGACTACCGTGCTTTAAATTTGTTACAGTTCAAATACAAAAAAGAGACTATATTTTAAAATCTAGCAAATAAATGGATATACTAAATAACTTTTGTTAAAACATCATATAGAAGAATTGTATCAATCTTTCATATAACGGATGCAGTAAAGAAAACATCTTAAAATGACTACACATTACCCAAACAAAAAGCGATTAAAACTAGCTAAATCAGCAGTTTTAATCGCTTTACAATAAGTTTTTATTAATTAATTTCGATCATTAATCTCACCTATTTCATCTATAGTGTTATTTATTAATTCAACATAAATAGCTATATGCTTTGGTAAGTCTTTTTTACTTAAGTCTACCAACCATAATTTACGAATTCCTAAATTCTGGAACTCTAAATAAATTCCACCAGCATCTCCAGCATCGGGTTCCTTCCCCTATGGTATTAAAATTTGACTTGTATTTAAATAATTCTAATGGTAGTTCATTAAATAATAATTCTGTCTTTATTTTTTCTGAGCCATTAAACTCAGTAAATCTTCCTTCATAAAAACTATCCGATGATGGGTATCCATCAATAACATCCTCCCAAAGCTTATCATCATTTAGCTTGAATATTTCAATGCAAGAATTTCCTAAACATTTTCCATAATACCTTCCAAATGTTAATGTAGCCCCTCTAATAATTAAATCACCTGAAGCTCTTTCAGAAATATCAGGAATAGGATTATCAATAAATAGTTCATCTTCATTTTCACATGAATTAAACAATAACAAAACAAAGACAGTTGACAAAAATAGTTTGAGATTTTTCATAATATTGAGATTTGTGGGTTAGACAACTTTAAATCACATTTAATAAAAAATCAAAACAATTATTACAACCTTTTAATCCTGTGACTGTAATCTTGGGGAGAGCATACAAGTTACGAAAACTAAACATAAAACACTATAGTACAGCTTATTAAAAACCTGGCTTTAACAAAAAAAGCGACTAGAATTACAATGTAACTCTAGTCGCTCTGAAACACATATTTCTAAGCTTAGTTAATTCAGGTTATTAATTTCTCCAATTAATGTTATTTTTTTATCTATTAAAGCTACATAAGCTCTCAAATGTTTAGGGATGTTGTTTGTTTTTAAATCCAAAAACCAATATCTGTGATGGTTACCATCTTTATACTCTAAATAAATACCTCCCCAATCTCCTGCGTCTGGTGTACCATAAATTATTGATTTTGAATCTAGCAACTCTAATGGAAAGTTAGACAATATATCACTTGTTATAATTTTATCAGAACCTTTAAAGTTTACGAATTTACCATGATAAAAACTTCCTGAAACTGGATACCTATCTAACGTATCCTCTAACAATGTAAAGTCACTTAACTTAAATATTTCAACACATGTAACTCCTTGGCATTTTCCATAATATCGCCCAAAAGTTATTATTTCCCCTCTGATAATAGATTCATTTCCAATTCTTGCAGAAAGATCAGTATTCGGCTCTTCAATAAATAAATCTTCTTCATTTTCACATGAATTAAACAGCAATAAAACAAATACCGCTGATAAAAATAGCTTGAGATTTTTCATAATATATAGATTTACGGGTTACACAACCTTATCATCACATATTACAAAAAACCAAAAAAAAACACTACAATCTTTATAATCATGTGACTGTAATTTTGAGGAGAGACTACAAGTTACGAAATACACAGCTAATAACCTACGTATCAGTTGTTTATATACTGTATCGAAAATCAATTCGCATACTTACAACAAAGCAAGTATTACTTCTTTTTCTTTTTAAAACTCCTGTAAATAAAGAAACTTACAACGGCGATTAATATATACGGTACTGCCATTAAATAAACGATCCCATCATTAACACCTTTCGCTAATGAATTATCATCCATACTTTCTAACTGTGCTCTACACATAGCACATTGGGCTTCCACCAAAAAAGGGGAAAGAAAAAAAAAGGAGATAAAAAGAAATTTTTTCATACTAAATGTAATAAGGAGATATCATTAAATAGACTATTACACCCGTAATAGCTACGTATAACCAAAGCGGAAAAGTTATTTTTGCTATTTTCTTGTGCTTATCAAATCGTTGTGTCAATGCTTTTACATAGGTGATTAACACCAAAGGTATAACAGCTACTGATAATACAATATGAGTTATAAGAATAAAATAATAAGCATACTTAATAGCTCCTTCACCCCCAAAAGTAGTTGACTCTGAGGTCATATGGTATCCTATATACAATAACAAGAAACAAACGGACAATGCAATAGCCAGGTTCATTAAACGCTCATGAGCAACTCTATTTCCTTTCTTAATCATTACAACTGCAGCAATCAGGACAATAGCTGTAAAACCATTTATTGTTGCGTAAATAGGCGGTAAAAATGTTAAAGGCTCAACATCAAAACCCAGTCGTTTTAAGTTAACGCCAAACAAAGCAGCTACTGCTAATGGAATTACGATTGATAATACCCATATCCATTTATTGTATTTCTGCTCTATAGCGTTTTGTGTATCCATTTTTTAATAGTTCTATATTTAGAAGTTTGACTCCTAGTGTTATTTAAAATCTTAATGTGATTTCTCCTAAGGTCGAAATGACATCCATACCCACTTCCATCTTATCAATACTAACCCGTAACATCGTTGATAAAAATTACTCGAAGGGACGGTTTACTCTTTAAGTAATTTTAAAATATCTTGTTTAAGCTCTGTTAATTGATGATGTGAGGTATCAATAACTTCTCCTAGTTCATCTTTGCTAGTTTCTGTGATTCCACGATAACACAAAATTGGATTTCCAAACTCATCTTTTCTTGAGCGAATGAAACCATTTTTATCAACCAAAGCAAACATACCTGAGTGCTCAAAACCACCTGGAGCTTTATCTTCCATGGCGGCATACAAATTAAACCCTTTATTAGCTAACTTCATGATGTCATCGTGACTACCAGTAAGCATTTGCCAGTTTTTAGATTTCGTACCATGATCTACCATATATTGTTTTAAAACGGATGGTGTGTCATGAGCAGGATTAATTGTAAAAGAAGCTATTGCAAAATCATCTAAATCACCAAAAGCATCTTCTATTTGCAACATACTTTCCGTCATGATTGGACAAATAGTCGGACAGGTCGTAAAAAAGAATTCTACCACATACACCTTATTCTCAAAAAAGTAACTCCCTAATGCAATACTATCATGATTTGTAAAATTAAATTCAGGGACTTTATTGAATTTCACCAAGCCAGAATCTGTATCAGTAGATCTTACACCTTTATTCACTTTATTCAGCCTATTCCCATCAATGATTGTATCATTAGAAATACGATCAATTATTTTGGGAATAGCAAAAATCCCAAAAACTAAAATGATAAACGAAATTCCAATATATGATTTATTTCCTTTCATCCTTTTGATTTATTTTTAAATATGAGTCTCTCCTATTAATTTTATAGTTACTCTTCAATGCCGCATTGTACTCAAACAACAACACCGTAACATCATTATCCATTTTTTTATGCAACACAGAAACTTTGGTTGCATTATATCCATTAAATTCTTTTAACTCCTTATCATCTGCACAACGTAAGCTCAATTCCTTATCAATTATAAAAACATAATCTGTCCCAAAGTTTTTGTCTAATTCACTTGAAAGCTTTAAAGAATTATACACTTCATCAATGGCTTCTGGAGTACCAAATGCAAACTGCCATTTATTAATCTCTGCGTAACGAGAAAGCTCAACAATAACTTCTTCTATTTGTGATTCAGTTCCAACAGGAAGTAACATCAACATTTGAAAATCTGCATCAGAACTATGAATTCCTTTGTATATTTCTTCATGTAAATTATATACATTGATTTTTCTGTCAGCCAAATCTGAACCTAAAAACCCTAAAACTGTCAATTTATCTTTTAACTGAACTTGTTCTCCTTTTAGGTTTTTAAAAACTGAAACCTCTTTAACATTTGTAGAAACAATTGGCAATGCAGAAAAATTATACACTCCTGTTGCGAAGAAAAGGTAGATGATTATCGGACAAACAAACAAAAGTCCAAGGATGAGATTCTTTTTATTCAAAATAAATACTTTTAATTCCACTTATGGGTTTTACTCCTCGAGACGTACCTCGATCTAAAAATGCTTTGATATATTCGAACAAGCTTGGCTTAAAAAAAAACTTGATTAGAATAAATAAAAAAGACGGTTATAATAACCGTCTTTTTTATTTATTAACTATGTATTCATCTACTAAAAATCTCTAGTAACAAATGATGATGTCATGATTTCGTAAATATAACCACCTTCTATTAAAACAATAAAAGAAAGGTATAAAATTAAAAACACTCCTGTCCAAACAACTGCACGTCTGAACCATTTTGCTTCTCCATCCATGTGCATGAACGCCCACGTAATGTAATATGCTTTATATACTGTTAGGATAATGAAAATCCAGTTTAAAATTTTCATTCCCACTATTCTGTTCTGAACTAATGCATCAGGCTTGATAAGTCCTAAAACAACTTCAAAAATTGTTACTGCAGATAATAACCAAAACACCATCCATATTTTACTGATGTTATTTTTTGGTTTTAATAGTCCGAAAAAGAAAGGTTGTACTTCTTGTGCCATTGCTATGCTTTTAAATCGTTATCTATTTTATAATGCTATATCGTAATCAAATTATACTAAGTAGAAGAAGGTAAATACGAATACCCAAACTAAATCTACAAAGTGCCAATAAAGACCAACTTTCTCTACCATTTCATATTGCCCTCTTTTTTCATATGTACCTAACACTACATTAATGAAAATGATAATGTTGATCAAGATACCTGTAAGTACGTGAAAACCGTGGAATCCTGTAATAAAGAAAAAGAAATCAGCGAATAACGGATGTCCATATTCATTCTCTTTTAAGTTAGCTCCTTCAACAGAACGAACTCCTCTTTTTAATGCTTCAATAGATTCTGCTCTGCTTAAAACAGTTTTCTCACCTTCTTCAGTTAATTGTTGCGTTCTAACTCTTAAATTAGGGTTAGCAGCAAATGAACTAACAACATCTTTCATGGCATAAGGAGGCAAAGCTGCTTCATTTACATTCCACAACCCTTTACTATTTACGTGCTGAACTCTATCAGCAGCAGAAGCTACTACAAAAGTATTCATAGGAACTCTATGTCCATCAGCATCGGTAAACTGTAATAATTTCCCTGATTTTGTTGTAACTGCTCCGTATCCACCAGCTATGAAGTTTTTCCACTCCCAAGCTTGTGATCCAACGAATATTACACCACCAATAATAGTTAAGAACATGTAAGTAATTACTTTATTCTTTTTCATATGATGACCAGCATCAACTGCTAATACCATTGTTACAGAAGAAGCAATTAATATAAATGTCATTAATGCAACATATAACATTGGTGCGTCTACCCCATGTAAAAATGGAAAGTGATTAAACACTTCATCGGCAATTGGCCATTCTTCTATAAATTTAAATCTAGAAAATCCGTAAGCAACAATGAAACCAGAGAATGTTAAGGCATCAGACAATATGAAAAACCACATCATCATTTTACCATAACTAATCCCAAAAGGTTTTCCAAAACCTTTACTTGTATCATGTCCAGAATTTACAGCTGCTGTAGCTCCCATACTATTTATTGAATTATTGAATTATAAAATTTTCTTAAAAAAAACAAAAATAACTATTTTTCTTATCTAACGAAATAGAAAAACAAAAACAAATACACCCAAAGAAAATCTAAAAAGTGCCAAAACATCACACCAAGCTCTAATCCAAGTGTTTGTCCGTTACTGTAGCGCTGTTTATAATGGTTATAAATTATAATACTCAGAACTATTATACCCGAAAACAGATGCACTAAATGCAATGAAAATAAAATATACATAAACGAAATAACCACATTACTCGTAGGCCCCGTAAAGTTATAACCTAATTCAGATACCATATATGAAAAACCTTGCCACTGTAGCACAACAAAGGCTAAGCCCAAAATCAAAGAACTTACTAGTAATACCATCCCTTGTTTACCTGCCCCCCTTTCAATTGCTTTTTTTGCCAAATGAATAGTAATACTACTAATCACTATAACAATAGTACTCCACAATAACATTGGAGGTAATTCATAACTCTTTAACCAATCTGGCCTTGAGCTACTTACCACGTAAGCGCTTGTTAACCCTGCAAAAGTCATAGTCATGCTTATCATTGCAAACCACAACATTGTTTTTTTTGCTCTTCCGATTTTCTCTTGTTCTGTACCCTGCGTTAAATCCATTATTTATTGTAAAAATTTATCTACTATATATACGATTTGTAATAGTGTGATATATGAAACACTTGCCAACATTAACTGCCTAGCAGTTTTCGCATCCATACGTCTGAATAATAATATTGCGTAATACAACATTCCCAATCCTAATACAAATACTATTACAGCTGCTACTATTGATAATTTTAAATCACCTGTAAAGCCAAATACCGGAATAATTGAAGCTAAAATTGTCCAAATTGTATACATGATGATTTGTACTGCAGTATTCTTGTCTTTTTTTCCAGTAGGTAACATAAAGAAACCTGCTTTTTCATAATCATCATATAAAAACCAACCAATAGCCCAAAAATGAGGGAATTGCCATAAAAATTGCATCAGAAATAAAGTTCCCGGCTCTATCCCAAACTCATTAGTAGCTGCAACCCAACCTAGCATAAATGGAATTGCTCCAGGAAATGCTCCTACAAAAACCGCTAGAGGTGTTTTTGTTTTCAATGGCGTATACAAACTTACATACATAAATATGGAAATTGCACCAAACATAGCTGATTTAGGGTTTATTAAATACAACACCACCAAACCAATTATGGTTAACACTGTTGCTATAACAAAAGCTGCTTTTACGGATATTGTTCCTGAAGGAATAGGCCTGTTTTTGGTCCTATCCATCAATTTATCCAAATCACGCTCAATAATTTGATTGTAAGCATTAGATGCACCAACCATACAATAACCACCTATAGCTAACATTGCAAGCACCACAAAATCAACTTCTCTTCCAACAGCTATCAGATACCCTGCAACAGAAGAAAAGACTACACTAATCGCTAAACGATGTTTTGTGATAGCCTTAAAATCTTGAAACAGACTTTTATCAGTATTATTTTGTATTGTTGTACTCAATTTATCGCCTTAAAAATTGACTGCAAAATTACAGTTTTTTATTGAATTTAAACACTGTCTATTTATAACTTTTCAAATCTATTAAAACTCTAGTCAAAGCTATCTATTATAATCCAGCCCTCTCAAAACTATTCAATTAATAGTCGGCATAGTTATTAAACAAATCTGTTCTTAACCCAACATTAAACCATGTAGTATTTTCCTCATAAGGAGTTGTTGAAATTTCCTTAGAGAAACTGCGTTGCGTTATATTAACAAAAGCCTTTAAATTTGTTGAAGGGTTTACCAAATATCCTGCTTGCACATCGGCAATAAACACATTCGTTTTGTTTCCTTGCAACAGAGAGATTCCATTATCCGTTGGTCGTAAATCGTAGCTCACAAAAATATCACCTCCATAACTTACTCCATCTCCTTTATCCAAGCCACGTTGTCCGTAAATTAATTTTGCCATACCATACCATCTTTTGTAATTGTAATGTGCAATACCGATAAATTCTCTAAAATTCGCTCCCCATAAATGCGCCATTGATTGGTTGTTGTGGCCATAATTTAACAACAACTCATCATGAGAATACGTATATGGCCTTACCTGATTATACTCGGCTTGTAACAATAAGTTTTTCACTTTAAAAGCATTGTAATATTTAGCTCCTAATTGGAAACCCAGCTTATTTTTCCAACTTTTTTCGCTTCCGAACATATCCTTTGTAGAAAATTCATCAATAATCAGCTGCCCGTAAATATTAGCTTTACTTGATAACTTATATTTCCCACTTAATCCTATCAAAGCATTACCTGCTCTTGACCCAGAAGAAAATTCTATTGCTCTATAAAAAATAATCGGGTTCAAATAATTTACATCAAAACCTCTATTATTATTATTTGTCCACAATACAGATTCAAAGAAACCTACATTCAATTTTTTGCTTACATTCCAACTTAAAAAGTGAGTTGCCATATATTTACTTCCATATGCACCATCAACAGTTGCTTCAGGTCGCACATCTTTCAACCACATCCATGTATTGGTATATTTTATTTTCCAGAACGAAGTATTTAACTTCAAAAAAGGATGCGGACTTGCTGCATCACTAACAAACAAAGAACGATATCCATCACCTATAAAGTTTTTACCATGTCCGAATTGCGCAGTAAACATTTTACTAGCACGATAGGAAAGATATGCCTCGGCAATTGGGTAATCATAAGCGTCTGAATTAAACTCTTTTGCTATCCCTCTTCCAGGAATAATTGCTGGATTACCTCCATCAGGCTTAATACTCTCAGCATAAGCATTCACATAATCAGCAAAACGGCCTTGGCTCTCAAAAATACTTGCCGAAAAACTTAACTTTTCTCCTAAACCACCTTGAATACTTATTGCCCTGGTATTATTATATGTATATGAAATTTCACTCTGCGTATCTTTTCCTAATTGCAAATCAACCGCTACATCTGCAGTAAACCAATAGTCCTTTCCTTCAAAAGCGACTAAATGCTCATTCCAGGACTTTCTTCCCAACCATGTTTTCTTATCTTTTTGTAGAGAAGCTACATTTGTTTCAAAATCATAATATTTTGAAACATCAGCATAGCTATATGGTTTTGCTGCGGTATGTGAATTTGTTCCAAGCACATTAATATTATAATCAAACTTTGCATAATTTTGATGTGTAAAAGGTATGTTTAACCCGGTTTTATACTGTTTAGTATTCCCTCCTCCTAGATTTACAATACTATCATACTCCATGGCAGCTGCCTCTAACATATTTCTTGGCTCCTTAGTTTTCTCTGTATCAACTTTTGTTTTAACCCATTCCAAAGAAGGTACTAAAACCTGCATAGCATATTGAGTATATACTGATTTTCCATCAAAAGTAGCCGCTCTTATTACCGGAAAACCCCCAAAAACCTTTTCAACTTCTTCTTTTAATTCGGCATAAGCAGCATTTGCATAAATCACTTTAAACCCCCCTTCTTTGGTTACCTCAAACAAAATATCCATTCTCCCTTTATAATTGTCTTTTATAATAACCTCTGGCATTTTAAATGCCAATGAAAATGTATTCTGAACATTTTGTTTAAAACATTCTGGCAACTCTGAAATTTGAGTCATTTCACATGCAGGAAAAACCGGGTACTTTTCATAATTGTTAACCGTTTGAGCTTGAATCAAAAAAACACTAAATAACAAGACTATAAAGGATAAATATTTCATGTACATAAATTTGATTTGCGAAAATACAACAAATACTTTTTACGCTCTTTTTACTCACAAAAAATTCCCGCTTATTATAAAACAGGAATTTATTTTTTCATTATTATGCCTTTTAAAATTGATAGCCAGCTGACTTCAATCACTCTACTTTAAAAATTACAGGTAGCGCATAAGTAACACTTACATTTTTAAAACCCTGCTTTGCCGGCTTCATTTTAGGCAACAAACTCACTACTTTAATCACTTCTTTTTGCAATTCAGGATGTGGCGCTCTCGCTTTAACATTTACAACTTCTCCTTTTATATTAATAACAAAGGTTACCAAAGCTTTTTGCCTACCTTCTATTCCATGTTCAACAGCAATATCCGTATTAAAATTTTTAATAACATGTTTCCGTATTTTTTCGGACATACACTCCATTTGCTTCTTCTTTGCAGAATATTTTTCACAGCCAGGATAAACCGGCATATCACTAACTAATGAAATTGGAATTGGCTCAACCTCTTCCTCTTCTAGCACAACTTTAATATCAGCAACACGAGGAGCTCTCTCTACTATTATTGATGAATCGTAAATAACTACAGGTAACACATCTTCATCATCTTCAACCATTTTAATAGTAGTTAACTCTTGTATATGAATCCTACGAACCTGTTCTAATAATTCCTCAGGAATTTCTTTTTCTACAACAAAATCAGGCAAAGCAATTTCCTCATCTAAAGACATGTAAATAACAGGCTTATCAATCACCACCTCTTTTTTATCAAATTTCATTTGAAACAAACCAAACACAACCACTAAAACAACCACTAAGCCTATTTGAAAATAAAACCCACTACTTCTAGGCACATTTGACAAATGCTTTTTTTCTCTTAACGAAAGCTTTATTTTTTTAGTAGCTTTCGTAATTTTCTTAATATGTTGTTTCATTGGTTAGTAATTATCATTTCCTTTCTCGTACGTATCAAAAACCTATACATGAACATTTTATCGCTAAAAAAAAAACTCAAAAACAAACACAACAATCTCTAATAGAGCGCTATAACACATGATTAAGATACAAAAAAGCCCTATAACAACCAAATTTGATATACTCATAAAAAAACCTGCTTACACAGGTTTATTTTAATTGTTATAAAGAATTACACTAGTCAATCTTAAATATTACTGGAAGTGCATAAGTAACATTTACTTTATTAAAACCTTGCATTGCCGGCTTCATTTTAGGTAGTGACTTCACCGCCTTGATAGCTTCTTTTTTTAATTCAGGATGTGGTGCTCTTGCGTTTACATCTACTATATCACCCTTTGAATTAATAGTAAACATAACCATTATTTTCAAATTCCCAGAAAGCCCATTTTCAGCAGCTATATCACTATCAAATTTTCTAACAATATGGTTCGCTATTTTTTGCTGAAAGCACTTCTCTTGCCTTTTCTTATCTTCAAACTTATCGCACCCAGGAAAAACAGGAAAATCACTTACTAGAGAGACAGGAATTGTCACTGGCTGCTCTTCTTCAAGATCAGGCACTTGTTCTATATTAAGAGAAGGTTGCTTCTCCACAATAGGTGTGTCAGGAATTAAATCAGGCGGGATCACAGTATGATCCGGCACTTTCTTAAAAGCATCAGTAGTTTTTTGTTTTACTTGTTTTACCGTTTCTTTTGGGATTTCTTTTTCCACTTGAAAGTTCTCAAATGGAAATGACACAACATCAACCATATCAACTGGAGTTTTTGGGATTTCTATAGGATCCATTGTAAATTTCAACTGAAACACTCCAAAAACGATAAATAATGTAGCAACTAGACCTATTTGAAAATAGAGTCCGTTGTTTTTTCGTAAATTTGCTTGGTGCTTCTTTTCTCTTAAAGAGAGTTTTACTTCTTTAGTAGCTTGCTTTTTTTTTAGCGTGTTTAAATTCATAATTATATGGTTTTAGTTAAAAGAATCATTACAGTTTTTCTCTTACTTAAATAGCGTCAACTTTTTTGTTAAGAAAAACTTAATGTTAAGAATTCTAAACACAAGAAGCATACCAAAAAAAAATCCCGAGCATTGCTCGGGATTTTTAAATATATAATTATGTGCTAATTAATCTTCTACTTGGAATATTACCGGGATAGAGAAAGGCATTTTAACAGCTTTTCCTCTTTGTTTACCTGGCTTCATTTTAGGCAATGATTTAATTACACGTATCATTTCTTTTTTCAACGCAGGATGTGGCGCTCTTGCATTTACATTCACAACATTTCCGCTTTTATCTACCTTAAAACCAACAAATATTTTCTGACGACCAGTTAAACCTAAATCCGCAGCTAAATCAGTATTGAATTTTTTATTGATAAATTTAGATATCTTTTCAGACATACACTTTTTACGGTCCGCATTATTTTTTTTCCTTTCACAACCAGGAAAAACTGCTACGTTTTCAATAATTGAAAAAGGTACTTCTACATCTTCTTCAACCTCTTCAACTTCTAATTCTTCAATCTCTACAATTTCCTCTTCTTCATCGGTTTCTGTAGACTCGATAATCGTTTCTTCTATTTCCTCTTCATCCTCAACTATTTCAATAACTTCTGGAGCTGCTGGTGGTGGCGGTGGTGGTGGCGGTGTTTGTAATATTTCTGTTAATGGAATTTCTTCTTCATCTAAATCACCCATATCAAGTGAAGCAATGTCAAAATCAATTTTATCGTATGTTTTATGATTCAATGCCAAAAAGGTAATTAGCATTACTGCAGCAATACCAACAGCGTAATAAAACGAACTATTTTTTTTGATATCCGCTTTCGGATTTTTCTTTAATTCCATTGTACTTAAATTTATAGACGCTAAAATAACCAAATATTAGTGAAATACGCAACTATTTAACTGTTTTTAACTCCTTATATTTTTTGATTCGATATAGAAAAACTACCGCTAATAGAATCCCTAAACAATTTGCATACACATCTTTAACATCTCCTGAACGAGCCTTAGTAAATTCTTGTTGCAAAAATTCTATACTAACACCTGCAACAAAAGCTAACAAAACTGCCTTAAGCACCCCTTTTAACATAGGAGTTACAAACTTAAGCCCTTCAAAGTAGGCAAACCAAACTATTGTAAAAATAAAATAGATTCCAAAATGAACTAATTTATCCAAATTAGGCACCGAAACCCCTTTAGGTTTTTCAACTTTAACCAAACAAATAACGTACACAAATATTGTGTACGTTAGTGCTATTAGAAATAATTTTTGCTTATTTAAATTAAGCACCAATTAGCTCCTTATATGTTTCTACTGATAATAAATCATCTAATTGCTTAGCTTCAGAAATACGTACTTTAACCATCCAACCATCACCATAAGGATCTGTGTTTACTTTTTCTGGTTCATCTTCTAGAGATTCATTAAACTCAATAATTTCTCCTGCTAGAGGTAAAAACAAATCAGATACTGTTTTTACTGCTTCAACAGTTCCAAAAACTTCTTCTTGGTCCAATGCCTCATCTAAAGTATCAACTTCAACATAAACAATGTCACCCAATTCTTTTTGTGCAAAATCAGTAATACCGATAGTTACTACATCACCATCAATCTTCACCCATTCGTGATCTTTTGTATATTTTAATTCTTCTGGAAAATTCATTGTATCGTTGTTTATTGTTTTTAATTATTGACAAAAATAATTTTTAGTTTCAACTATTCCAACTTAATGTTAATTATTTCTGATGAATTGGTAATTAATTACCAAAATTATACCTCAATGTAAACCCACCCCTCATAGTTGTTTGAGGAAAAGATGTTGATATTGCTGAATCAGAGAATGTATAATCGAAATAAAATAGCGCTGTAAAGTTTTTACTCAATGCGTAATCAGCTTTAAATGTACCACTCCACAATTTCTGACCTGCAGTAATTTGATTGTTATCAATATCCATATAACGAACTATTGTTTTGTTATTTCGTAAGGACACATCTGCTTTCAAATTTAAATCACCTGTTAAGGTTTGTTTTTTACCCGCTAGACTTGTTTTAAACTTCAAATCTTTAATCCTGTAACCTAAACCTAAAACGTATTCTTTTCCTTTTATCTCAGTCAACAATCCATTATCAAAACTCAATGACAAAGCTCTATCTTTTTTCATTTCAACACCCACCTTTATAGAGTTTTTCATTTCAAAATCTATTTTAAATAGCGGACTAAACTGCTCAGTTAAATTTACATTTGACAAAATTGTTTGGCTTTTAAAATTACCAGCTTGATCAATATTATCTCCTGGATTAGCCTGCAACTCCAAATTGGTTCTAAACTGATTTACCGTGTACCCTGATTTATACCCATGAGCTAACGAAAAACGCTTGAACTTATCTTTAAACCACTTAAGATCCATTAGTCCAGTATATTTCATCGACCAATTAGGTAATGGAACATTTCTAAAAACACCTGTTTTTTCTTTACTTGCATCTTTACCAGAATAGGCAGCTAAAAACGACGGCAACAACACTTGTTGACTCGTTTTCCCAAAACCAATTGGATACCCTTCAATATCTAAATTTACAGGGTTATCAACATCAATACCTGCTTGTCTTCCTAAACGAAATGCAATTTCTTTTCTGTTAGACTTAAAAGTTTCAAAAACTTCTGACTGATTTTCATCACTTTTCGTAAATGCTGTTTTTATCAATATTGTAGAAATATTAAAATTACCAAAGGTATTTGGAGTTAACGCTTGATACCTACCGTTTAAACCATTAACATCAGCATTATTTATTTGGTAGTTTTCGGTATAATTATGCTGATAAGTTCTATTTGCTGTTAAATCAATTTTTAATTTTTTTATAGGCTCAACATTTGCAGTAATATTTAACTGTTTGTTTTTAGTACTCGTGTATTGCTCATTAAAACTAGGATATAGCGTTAACCAGCCTTTTCTAGCAGCCTCATGACGTATTTCGTCAGATTGAGTTCCAAAAGTATACCCTAACGAAGGTTTAAGCGTCCCAAAGAACCCAATATCATTAGTATATCCGGGCATGTAACTACCACTGTTTTCAGTATACTTAATCTGTACTTTTTTAACAGAAGTCAACGCACCAACCCCAAAATTATACAGTTTATTAGATAAACTTGGCTTTGGTTTTTGCCTACTCTTTGTTTTTATTTCAGCTAATTGCTCCGTTAATGATTTTATTTTTTTATCAACTTTTATTTGCTTGCTTTCTGACAATGAATCCTTTGCTTTAAGCGATGCTAGCTTTTTAGTTTTACGATCTTTCTTTGGTCGTAGTTTTTTTGCAAAAGTCTTTTTGTAGTCTTTCTTTTCAAAACCGACATACTTATAAAATCGCTTCATATCCAAGGAAGCATTTAAATCATGTGTTTGCCCATTTTGAACTGAATTTCCTAAATTAAATGTATTACCAGTACCTACGCCAAACTCATCTAATTCTTCTACTTCAGTTAAAGCGTCAGATCCTTTTTGCCATCTAAAATCACCCGTATACGAGTAATTAGATTTGATAAAACTGAACATTGGTAGTTTCCCCAGTGGTAACTCATAATTTAATTGAAACTGTTGTGAATGTAGGTTTGCATCTCCAGTATCAAAAAACCCATCCCAAACATTTAATTCATTATTTACAATACCTTCACCATTAATTTGAGTAATGTAATTTTTAACAGTATTATTACGCGTAGCAGTAAAATTAAGTTGTAGTTTTTTGGTTAAATTATGCTGTATATTATACTGCCAATCAAACATGTAATTTCGTTTATACAAATCAGGTAAAGGTAAATTCCCTGCAATATCGTCAACATTTCTAAAACGCTGTTTATTATACAACCTTGAAAAATTAGTATTAAACGACATACTTGAAGGCAAGAAGTTAACATTAATGTCTTTCAATATTTTGTAATACTTACTCTTATTTGCAAACTTTGATTTCTTTAATGGTTCAAACGATTTTTCTTTGAATCCATGACCATATGTCAATCCTGCTCTAACGCTTTGTTCAAGATAATTTTGTACCTCAAAATCACGATGATCTACTTGGTTATAAGAATATGATGCAGTGAAATTTTCAACATCATAAAATCTTGGTTTAGCTTCACCTGTTCGTTCTTTTCTAACCCCAATGAAATTTATACTTTTACGTTTGGTGTAATTTTCTGCTCTATTTTTGTAAAAATCCTCGTTAGCCGGATCCTGATCAATTATTGTTTGTAATTCTAAATCTTGATACAAAGGATCATATTTTGGCGTAATCACCTCTTCACCAACACCATAATTAAATGGTATTTTTATACCCCATTTTTTAGGTAATAATTGCCCAATATTTAGGTTTGTTACCACATCATACTGCTTTATATCATCACGACTTCTTTCATTCGGACCTTGTTCTAAAGAACCAAAACCTACAGTACTTCTTTTTCCTGAAGCAGAAACTGTTGCAAAGTCAGCTATATTAGCATCGGTACTCAACAATGCAGCCCATCCACCTTCATTATCCATATCAGACAAACGAAGCTCGTTAAACCAAACTTCACCACTTATCAACCCAGGAGAAGGAGCTAAAGGAAGGTATGTTGCACCTGTGTTATTTTTAACACCTAACATTAAGTTTCGGATATTCCCTAAACTTGGGTTTCCTTTAATAGCAATACGATACTTTACATCTGGCTCTATTGGAGCTAATGGTAGATTATTTGATGGGTCAATAGTAACGGACACCAAGTCACCATTTGTTAATAAATCAAAATACCTGATATTAGTAACGATTCCTGACGAACTAATTCCTGAAGCTTTAATTTCTTTTAAAACACTTAATTCTAAATTAATTTCATTTTTTTCTCGCCAAACTTCAGCAGCAGAAGAAGTAGAAGTACTAGTAGGGACTAGAGATGGAATTAAAGGCACTTCAATTTGATAATAATTATTTGTTAAGTCATTACCCATTCTTAAAAAAGCGGCTAAATCCCTTCTATCTACATCTAAAGGAAATGAAGATGAGTGCTCATGAGCATGAATAAACATTCGCATTTTTTTAAATTGCAACATGTCTATACTAATATTTTTATATACCGCCCTAGAATCATATTCTTCTAAATTATTTACACGAACAGATAGTGATTGTTCGTTTTGACGCAATATTGAATTACCACTATTCAATTCTTCTAACTCAATTCCAGGTGGTGTAACATACCCAGGTGTTTGCTGAGTATTTACAGCCCCAACCTCAAACTCTGTTGGGTCCAACGACGGGTCATTAGTTCCTTCTAAGGATTGTGTATATGTTCTCCAATCTCCTCTAACCAGATCCAATGTTCCAAAACGAACTACAACATCTTGTGAAAACTCACTTAAAAACATACGCATAAAACGCATAGATCTAAAATCACTAATTCCTCCTATTGCTTCAACTCCATCCGCAGTACTGTTTGGATTAACATCACGCAGAGGCACTCTAAATTGCAACCATCTACCAGTTTTTATATTTCCATTAGGCATGGTTTGACTAAATGGCTTTGTTGCTCGCAAAAACTTATTAGCAGCACCAACTAGCATTCCAGGTGTAATTGCTATTTCATATTGATAATACGCATCAATAGTATTCATGGTATTATCCCTATTAATATCCTCCACATCCGGAAGTGTCGTAGACCCTCTATTCGTATCCGTAACACTTGTAGGAGAATTCCCTTCTGTACCGTTGTAATTGTAATAACGCTCTAAAATTGAACCTGAGGTGTTTAAATAATAGGTGTAGTTATCACCAGCTGGATCATTTGGATCACCTTTATCATACATGAATACACCTGTATCCACAGGAAATCTATATGACGCCTCTTTTCCATTAGCCAAGCCATCCAACCCAACATCTTGATTCAATCTACCAGCTCCCTGGGAGTCAAAAGCATAAGTCAAAGCCTGATTTGTAGGCACTTTACCTCTATTTGTTAGTGTAACTGTTGCTGCTGTTGGATTTACGTCTTCTGGCAATCCGTTTTCATATAATTTCCTTCCATCCCTCAATACATCTTCTGAAATACTCCCTAAGTTTATCATTAAGTTCCCTCCAGAATCTGATGAAGTCATACCGTCTTCAAGGTATGGATCTTGAATCCAAAACTCCATATACTCTACATTAGCCTGTTCAAAGTCTGTAGTTGTTAACTGACGCGTGATACCCGCCCAGTTATCCTGTGGACTACCTTGAATAGCTATATCTGTTGCATTATTGTACGGCCCTCTTTGACCTGGATAATAAGCCAAATCTAAGGTCCCTAAAACCGTAGTTTGCCCTGTTGCTATATCCTGATCAACCACTTCATTTATAAATACACGTCTGGTTTCCAAAGTAGAAATATCATCATTAGAAATACCGGACGGTTTATTATTACCATAAAAAATAGGGTCAATTCCGTACCAAGCTAATTTAGCACGTCTAAATCCTGCTGTAAGATCATCATTTAGAACAGACTCTACTCCTATTTGTGTTGAAGCATATCCATTAGGTGTACTTGCCAGTTTCCAAGCTAAAGGTGATTTTACATCAATAGCTGATTGTGATGCTTCAAAATCATCAACATAGGTTGTTGCTTCTCCATTTTGCTCTGTTTGCTTAGGTGAACCGGGTAACAAATGTGCATATTCTCCTCGCACAGAAAAACTTGAAGGAACATCAGTATCAATATTTGGTAATTTATTCACCAAACGTGTCAAAAATGGCACTTCAGTAGAATAACTCCCGTTCAAACCTACTATAGTATTGTTAATTGGCTCATAACCCAAATTAGCTTTTTGAGTTAATGGCTTTTCTTTTAGGTTTAAAAATGTACCTCCTAATTGAAAATTATCATTAAACTTATGTTCAACATGTACCCCTGCAAAACGCTTTGATTGTTGCCCAAATACAGCGTTGTTTTCAACAGAAATATCAATTGGTGTACCAGATGCTTTTAATGCTTCATCTAAAATTTGCACTCTTCCTAACTGGTAATCCACTGTATAATCAATCCCTTCAACTAATTGTCTTCCTCCAGCAGTTACCGTAACCGATCCTCTTGGCACATTAAATGCCCCTATTGAAATCCCTCCACCACCAGTAGATTTATAACGCCCTTTTAACTGAAACTTATTTTTATCAGCCTCTTCAGCTGCTACCGTTTTTGTTGACGCATATAAGTTTTTATATACATACTTTGTTTGATTTGGGTTATATGACGATAATTCATCATCAGTTAAATCTATATTATCATCATAAACCTCCGAAGCATTTATACGAAGTTTATCAAATAAATATTTACCAAAAGGTTCTACCTTGGTAAAAAACACACTTCCATTTTGCGTATTTACAGTTATCCCAGGATAAAAATCAAAGAAACCATCTCCACCTTGTTGCGGATCATTGTTACTGTTTAATTTATCCAAATCAAAAACCTGTAATAAAGGTGTTTGCGTCACATCACTTGGCAAAGCTACACCTGCATCGGTTATGAAATTCACTGGTGAAGGATCCGTATATAAAATATCCAATTTAAAAGATTCTGGACTCAACTGATACGCTCCTAAAGCATATACATTCTTCATCATTAAATCCCATACTGGCTCCGTAACTGAGGTTAAATTACTTTTTAGCATTTTTAACACTAAACTATTATTTGTTACAGCTCCAGTTCCATCATCAACAGTAGTAGCATCTACACCATCTGTAGCAAATTCACCTACTTGATACACCTGTCCACCAACTGTATATTGATAAGCAACAGCCAATACTTCATCATTTGTCAATCGTTGGTTTAATGAAATATACCCCAATTGAGAGTTATAATTGTACTCAGAGTTTTCTGTTAATTTTCGAGCATTTTCTAACTTAGAATAATCTGTTCCTTCATTAACTATTGCAGATAAAGTCCCAAAACCCTGTTGCACAGTTGCTATGTCCCGTATTGCACTATTAAGAACTGACCCTGTGCCGATAGTTTCTGGATTAAAACCATTATTACTGTTGTCAGGAAAGGTATTAGTTCCTCCAAAAACGGGTAAAGTAGCTTGTGTATTACTTCCTAAATTAGTTGTTTCTCCTAAATCCTGAATAGCAACAATATTCCTAACATTATTCACGGTATTGTTTCTATTGGTAACCCATACTTCTAAACGAGTAATTTGAATATTTGAATTTATAAAAGGATAATCCTTTAAAGCTGTATCATATTTATTTCTGAAGTATTGCGACAGGAAAAAGTGTCTACTCTCATCATAATCCAATGCAAATAGCTCAAATTCTTCAAGCGTCCCTCCTCCTTGAGCTGTTACACTTTTACGCTCTGATTTTTGTTCTGAATAAACTGCAGTTACCGTAGTTTTTCCGAATTGTAATTCTGTTTTTACACCAAACAAACTTTGAGCACCAGTAATTAACGTACTATTTAAAGGCATACTAACATTACCTACTTCTATTTTTCTGATGATATCATCTTCGGTAGGTGTGTATTCCAATTTTATTTGATTTTGAAAATCAAAAACTGACTCGGTATCGTAATTTGCTGTTATTTGTAAACGCTTCCCTACTTTCCCTAACAAACTCAAACTTATTTGTTGGTCAAAGTCAAAAGTGAAACTTGATTTATTTTCAGGAGACAGTACCGGATTGTCCTGTTTTGAATATAAAAAACCAATATCCATAGAGACATATCCTTGCGGAATTACTTCTATTGTATTTCCTCCAAAAATTGATTCAAAGAAATTAGAATTGACATAAAAATCAGGTAAAAGGTTTTTCTGAGCTTCTTTTGACCCTTCTTTTTTTCCTTCTAAAGCATCTAACTTTGTTTTATAATAGCCTTGCATATGTTCCTGCAAAACCAATTTCTCATATTCCTTTGGTGTTAATATAATTGGATAATCAATATTAAAATCGCCAATTGATTCTGTATAAATATACCTGTCTGAAAACGGGTCATAAGTATATTTTGACGTGATACTTCTAGGGTTTGGAACTTTCAGTTGCCCTAAGCTATACCCTGATTTTGGTGGTATAACAGAGTCTTGCGGAACAGGATCCTGTGCAAAAGCCATAACAGAAACCAAAACTAAAACCCCAAAAATTCGTTGCGCTAAAATGCTCATTCTTTTTTCTTTCTTAACTAGTATCACAAACTCTTTAATGCCATCTTAATAATTGTTTCCACGTTGGCATCTGGTGTTGTGCTTATTATTTTATTACAAACTTTTTCAGCTTGCTTTCTTGCGTATCCTAAAACCTCTAAAGCAGATAACGCTTCTTCTTTACTTGTATTGTTTAAAGCATCCGAAACTTCGTCCATTCCGAAAACTTTTAACACTTTTTCTTTTAAATCTAAAATAACACGTTGTGCAGTTTTAGCTCCAATTCCTTTAATTGATTGAATAGTTGCTACATCTGCAACAGCAATTGCTTGTTGTATTTGCTTAGGTGAAAGCGAGGATAGCATTGTCCGTGCTGTATTGGTTCCAATTCCAGAAACAGAAATCAACAACCTAAATAATTCACGTTCTGCTTTTTCTATAAACCCATATAAGGTATGAGAATCTTCTTTTACTTGAAGATGAGTATATATTTTCAAAAAATCCTGCTCTGGCAATAATGAAAAGGTATGCATTGAAATATTAATTTCATAACACACTCCACCACAATCAACAACCACATTAGTTGGATTTTTCTCTATTAATTTCCCTCGTATTTGAGTAATCATTTTTTAATTTGAAATCAACTACCCTAATGCAAGCAACAAGGTAAGAATTAACATTATTTTATTTTTTGAGGTATTCCTCATAAAATTAACCTAACAATAAGATTAAATTCAAAAATACACTTTTTTTAGAAACATTTGTAAACCTTAACATTTACCCGTTTTCCATGTTTTCTTTCTGTTGCGCATCTACGATTGCTACAGCAGCCATGTTAACCATTTCTTCTACTTTAGCTCCTAACTGAATAACGTGCACCGCCTTATTCATTCCCATTAAAATAGGCCCAATAGATTCTGCTTTATTTAACTCCTTCAACATTTTATAAGATATGTTTGCGGCATCTAAATTTGGAAACACTAATGTATTTACTTTCTTTCCTGCTAATTTAGAAAACGGGAAATTTTCACTTAGCATTTCAGAGTTCAATGCAAAATCCATTTGTAATTCCCCATCCACAACTAAATCTGGATAGTATTTATGCAAATAGGAAACTGCTTGAGCAACTTTTTCTGATGATTCGTGATTTGATGAGCCAAAGTTAGAATAGGACATCATAGCCATAATTGGCTCCATACCAAACAATTTAACCGTCCTTGAAGTCATTTTTGCTATTACCGCTAATTCTCTTGCTGTTGGATTTATATTTATTGATGTATCCGATAAGAACATCGGTCCTCTTTCCGTCATCATTAAGTTTGTTGCTGCTACTCTTGACACGCCTTTTGCCATCCCAATAAGTTCTAACATCGGCTTTAACACTGTTGGATAACTTCTAGAGTACCCAGTAATCAAAGCGTCAGCATCACCTTCATTTACCATCATAGCAGCGAAATAGTTACGTTCACGCATCCATTTTTTTGCTTCTAGCAAGGTTTTACCTTTTCTTCTTGACTTTTCCCAGTATTTTTTTGCGTAGTGCTCTCTCCTCTTTTCTTCTTCATCTATCTTAGGATCAATAATCATTACTTCTTCATCAAAGCCAATTTCAGCTTTTAACTCTAAAATAATATCTCTATTCCCTAATAAAATAGGAGAACCAATTCCTTCTTCAAGCACTATCTGAGCAGCTTTTAATACATCCAAATGATCGGCCTCTGCAAAAATAATTCTCTTTGGATCAGATTTTGCACGTCGGTGAATTAATCGTACTAATTTATTATCCGAACCTAAACGTTGCATCAACTCTTCCTCATATTTCGCCCAATCTTCAATAGGATTAGTAGCAACCCCAGATTCCATTGCAGCTTTTGCAATTGCAGGAGGTATTTCTGAAATCAATCTTGGATCAAATGGCTTTGGGATAATATATCCCTTTCCAAAAACTAGCTTTGTTTCACCGTAAGCAATATTAACCTGCTCAGGTACTGGAGTTTTAGCTAACTCCGCAATTGCATAAACTGCTGCTAATTTCATTTCTTCATTAATCTTGGTTGCACGAACATCTAACGCACCACGAAATATAAACGGAAACCCAAGTACATTATTCACTTGGTTAGGATGGTCAGACCTTCCTGTTGCCATGATAATATCATCTCGGGTATCTATGGCCAACTTATATGCTATTTCAGGAGTTGGATTAGCCATCGCAAAAACAATAGGATCCTTAGCCATGGTTAGCAACATCTCTGCTTTTAACACATTACCAACCGAAAGTCCTAAAAACACATCTGCGTTTTTCATTGCATCTGCAAGTGTGGTCCCTTCTTTTCCTGAAGTAAACTTTAATTGTAAATCGAATAAGTCCGTTCTGCCTTTATGCAAAACTCCTTCCACGTCAAACATGGTGATATTTTCATATTTCGCACCTAATCGTACATATAAGTTTGCACAAGATATTGCTGCTGACCCTGCACCCGATATAACTATTTTTACTTTCGAAATATCTTTTTCTGCAATTTCTAATGCATTTAATAATGCGGCTGATGATATAATTGCAGTACCATGTTGGTCATCATGCATTACTGGAATATCTAATTCCTCAATCAGTCTTTTTTCTATTTCAAAAGCTTCTGGAGCTTTAATATCTTCTAAATTAATACCTCCAAAAGTTGGAGCTATATTTTTAACTGTTTCAACAAAAGCATCAATATCTTTAGTGTCAACCTCAATATCAAAAACATCTATATCTGCAAAGATTTTAAACAACAAACCCTTACCTTCCATTACAGGTTTTGAGGCTAAAGGACCAATATCTCCAAGTCCTAAAACTGCTGTACCGTTAGAAATTACAGCAACTAGATTCCCTTTTGCAGTATATCGGTAAGCGTCTTCTGGGTTTTTTTCAATTTCTAAACAAGGCTCTGCAACACCTGGTGAATAGGCCAATGCTAAATCACGCTGAGTAGCGTACTTTTTTGTTGGGACTACTTTAATTTTTCCGGGTACTGGCTTCGCATGATAAATTAATGCTTCATGCCTCATTCTTTTTTTACTCATAAGTCAATATTAGTATAATTATACAAAGTTATACCTATGTTTCAATTATGAAAGTTTTCATGTGTTTATTTTTATTGTTTTTCAATAGCCATATGTAACATCAATACAACCATGTTCTGGGTGATTAAAGTTCCATTAATGGATGTTGCATGAATTTATTTTTTAAGAAAAGAAATATTGCGTTGTAATCCTGTAAATTTTGTCCGTTTTACAGCAGATTTTTGAAAGACTTTGCCAAATATTTCCTCTGTAATTTCTTCCCAGTCCATTTTGTTCATCTGCAACAATTCTGATTTAGGTGTAAACAAGGGTTCATTATGAGGTTTTGAAAAACGATTCCACGGACAAACATCTTGACAAATATCACACCCAAACATCCAATCGTCAAACTTCCCTTTGAACTCATTAGGAATATTTTCTTTTAATTCAATAGTAAAATAAGATATACACTTACTTCCGTCAACCGTATTATTAGGCAGAATTGCCTGAGTAGGACAAGCATCAATACATTTTGTGCAGGTTCCGCAGTGATCAGTCATTGCAGTATCATATTCTAACTCCAAATCAACCACTAATTCAGATAGAAAAAAAAACGACCCTTGCTTTTTTTGAAGTATTAGAGAATGTTTCCCTTCCCAACCAATTCCCGATTTTTTTGCCCAAGCACGTTCCATTACTGGAGCAGAATCGACAAAAGCACGGCCTTGAACATCACCGATTTGTTCTTTAATAAAAACCGACAATTCTTTCAATCTTGCTTTTATTACATGATGGTAATCTTGCCCATAGGCATATTTTGCAATTTTATAAGAATCCTCTCGCTGATGTTCTTCTGGGTAATAATTATAGCTTAAAGATATTACTGATTTTGCCCCATCAACTAGCAAACGAGGATCTAGTCGTTTGTCAAAATGATTCTCCATGTATTTCATTTCCCCATGAAAATCATTTTTTAACCATTCTTCTAATTTTGGAGCTTCATCTTCTAAAAAATCTGCTTTAGAAATACCACAAGACAAAAAACCGAGGCGTAATGCTTCGGTTTTTATCATTTGTGTATATTTTTCTTTTAAACTCATATTTCAGAGTTCAAAAATAATAAAAACTTATAGAACTAATTCAGTAATCAATATTTGCTGTATAATTAAACACCATTTATTAATCATTATTAAATTATTATAACTTCTTAAAAAGAATAGTTGCCGATTTAGGCTTCAACGTTATTAAGGGATTAATTTCTATTGCACTCACTGGTTCTAGTTCATAATCCTTAACCACTTCAGCTAGCGTTAGAATCATTTCATACATCGCGAAATTATTCCCTATGCACATTCTTGGCCCTGCCCCAAACGGAAAATAACTAGCCGAATATTCTTTTTTGTTATCCGATTGAAAACGATCTGGATCAAACTCTTCTGGATTACTCCAATAATCTTGATGCCTATGCATTTCGTAATAAGACAATAACACCTGTGTGTTTTTAGGGATTTTCACTCCGTTGCATTCATCATTTTCTAAACTCAAACGGTCTGAAAAATAGGCTGGCGGATACAGACGTAATGTTTCTTCAATGCATTGTTTGGTATATGGAAGGTTTTGAATACTATTTAAAATATCATTTGCGTCAAACAAGCTTGCCTCGTCTCTTATTTTTTTTTGAATATCTTTATCTTTAGCTACTAATTGCAAGGAAAAAGTTAAGGCGTTAGAAGTAGTTTCATGGCCTGCTACAAACAAAATAAGAATCTCATCTATTAATTGCTCATTAGTCATTGAAGAACCATCCTCATATCGTGAATCTAACAACATCTGAAGCAAATCATCTGGAGCTGAACTGCTATCCTTTCTCTCTTGAATGATTTCTAATAAAATTACTCTAGCCTCTTTACTTAATTGTTTCGCTCTTTGTAAACTACCATTTAGTTTAAACCACCACTTCTTAAATGGTTGTCGCAACTCCTTAATTAGCATTTCCTGAATTCCTTCAGTTATTTCTTGGAGTCGATGAATATTATTTCCTTTATCGGTATAACTGAATAATGATTTGGCAACTACACTAAAAGCCAAATCGTTCATAATAGGAAAAACATCAATTGTTTCATTTCTTGAAATCTTATGAAGCTGTAATTTAATCTCAGAAAACATGATTTCCATTAAGCTTTCTAATTTCTTTTTATGAAAAGCTGGTTGAATTAATCTTCTTTGTTGCAACCAATAATTACCATTGGCTGTCAATAAACCATTACCAATATATTTAGCCAGATAGTGTGTTTGCAATTCCGACTTGATGTAGTTTTTATGATTCTTCTGCAGTATGTGTTTCGCTACAGCAGGATCCCTAGAAAAAATAATAGGGTTTCCTTTTCCTAAACTAATAGAAAAATTATCACCGTATTTAGTAAAGTTCTTATTATGAAAAGGTAGTGGTTTTTTTAAAATACTTGCTGTATTCAGTAATACCTTTATGAAAGATATTTTATGTAATGTATTATCACTCATTTGCTGAAATTGTAAATTTTAATGCAATTGTCATCTTTACATCAAAAAGGATTACATATAAAAAACATAAAATCCCACTCTGTTTAGATTTCTCCTGTCCACGAAATGATTTATAATTCATTTCAAACTACTCAAAACAACCCTCCTTGAACACTTCCTTTGATTTTTCCAAGATGTTTGTATGCCAACTCTGTTACTTCCCTACCACGTGGGGTACGTATTAAGAACCCTTGTTGTATTAAAAACGGCTCATACACCTCTTCAATAGTCTCACCGTTTTCGGAAACAGCTGTAGCTAAAGTAGTAATACCTACTGGCCCACCTTTAAACTTATCTATTAAAGTCGTTAAAATTTTATTATCCATTTCATCCAATCCATGTGCATCAACATTTAAGGCTTTCAAGGCAAATTTGGCGATTTCCATGTCAATAGTACCATTCCCCTTTATTTGCGCAAAATCTCGAACTCTACGTAATAACGAATTCGCGATACGAGGCGTTCCTCTACTTCTTCCTGCAATTTCTATCGCAGATTCTATATCAATCGGTACTTTTAAAATTTGAGCACTACGCTCTACTATCGTAGATAATAGTTCTGTTTTATAATACTGCAATCGTGATTGAATACCAAAACGCGCTCTCATAGGAGCTGTAAGTAATCCTGAACGAGTGGTAGCTCCAATTAATGTAAATGGGTTTAGATTGATTTGTACTGATCTTGCATTAGGACCAGATTCAATCATGATGTCTATTTTATAATCCTCCATTGCAGAGTACAAATACTCCTCAACAATAGGACTCAAACGATGAATTTCATCAATAAACAACACATCACGCTCTTCCAAATTGGTTAACAAGCCAGCTAAATCCCCTGGTTTATCTAATACTGGACCAGAAGTAACTTTTATCCCTACCCCTAATTCATTTGCCAAAATATATGCTAAAGTAGTTTTTCCTAATCCTGGAGGGCCGTGAAACAAGGTATGATCCAATGCTTCATCTCGCAAATTTGCAGCTTGAACAAATACCTTTAAATTTTCCAATACTTGATCTTGTCCTGCAAAATCATCAAAGGATAAAGGTCTTAACGCTCTATCCGCATCTAATTCAGTTGGATTGTAATTTTCGTTGGTTGGATCTAGATTTTCGTTCATAGTGTTTGAATAGCCTAAGACTAACTAAAATTAGTATTGGTAAAAATAACAAAAATCTAATTGATGTAAGTGCTGACTTTGATTAAAGTACTTGAGCGAAAAGAATTCCCTCTGAAGTATTTACGTTTGAACTCAAAATTAAAAGTAATCAATTTAAAAAACTTAGTTATTTAATTATCACATCATTAAGTTTATTGCTCAAAACCCACAGTTATCCTTTCACAACAAAACCACATCACTTAACCACTTAAATATGTATTTAAAAGGACAATAGTGCCTTTTGTCGATTATTTCGTTTCGTATTATTCAATAAAAAAGCTTGAAAATTATAAATAGTTAATAATAAACATATTATCACCAAATAATTAACAACATCCAAATATTAAATACAACAATATCGCAAAACCGACGAATGACACTACAACCTATTGGTTTGTAAATAGATAGCTTATATATTTGTATCATCCATAATAGTATGGGCATTTGGGGAATATTAATTATAATAAAAACTAATCATGAATACTAAAAGTGCAATTTTAACTGGAATTTTATCTTTACTAATTGGCAATGTATTTGCAACAGAAAAAAATAATGTTGACAAAAACGACATTGACAAAAAAGCGTGTAAATATGTTCAAGAACGTATCAACATTATAGAGGATTTTCACAGCTTAGAAGAAGGATATAGCCTAGAGTTAACTTCAGCTAGTAATTTTCTTGGACAAATAACAAATTTAAAATCTGAGTCAGGATACAGCTACCAAACAATTGGGAAAACTAAAATTAGTGATCTTAAAACTTGGAAAAAATGGTTTAATGAAAATAAACATTTATTACACTGGGATAGCAAATCAAAAACTGTCTTCGTTAGATTATAAACGTAACAACATATACTATTAAAAAAAGACCTCGTTTAGCGAGGTCTTTTTTTGTTTATAACTCTGTATTTATCTCCTACTGGACATACATTTTGAAACGATTATCTGCATTAAATTTCACAAAAAAACAGCAGTATACTCTAAGAATTGTTACACATCCTAGGTTTAATTATTTTGTCATATAAAAATATTATCATTGCTATAGGAAACCAAAAGCAACTAATAAACGTTATTAAGTAAGCTATATAATACATAAACCAAATCTCCAAATACATTAACCAACTACTATCTCAATACTTTACAATAAAGTTATAATCATCAATTATAACATATACCCAATAAACTATTGTGAATAGTATTAAAGAGTACTTATAAATTCTATATGTTTTATTGAGAGTATTACTCATAACTTAGTACAATATACAACAGCTACCAAACACGATATCACAGCTTATTATACTTGTCTAAAAAGAAAAAGACAGCTCGTTAGAACTGCCTTTGTTTGTTGTTACACTATTTTAACTAGCTTCTTGTAGATACAAATTGTTTGATAAAAAGAAGTTTTCTAATGTTTCTCTAGATGTTAGATTATCTTGAATAATGAAGTTGTCAATGGCATCCCTTAATCGTAATGACAAATTTAGTTGAATAGCTATTGGAATGTCATTTTCTGAATTGAACCTTTTAAATAATTCAACAGTTTCTTTTCTTAATCTTGTCTTTTCATCAATAGATGTTGATTCTAATATACTAAGTATTAAATTTTCTATTTCCCCCATACTCAAATATACAAATCAATTTAACTGATATGGATACCCAAGCGTTTATTTTATTAACAATAGTTAAGATGATAATTGTTAATTACTTATGAGTATGATTGTAAACCTCCTTAAGAATCAAAAGGAGAAGAGATGAGGATGCAAGGGCTGAGTTATAATTCCCTCCATCAGATGATCGTTGTCTAAAATAAGAAAGACAGCTCGTTAGAACTGTCTTTTTCTGTTGTTTATAGTAACGGTTATTTCAACTGAATATGAATGTGGTCATCATGTCGTACAGCACGGCACCCATGATACCTAACCTTACTATGTCTTAAACCTAATCGTTGTTTAAGGTGAGGTTCTATAAATAACTTACCTAAACTTTTATTCTTCAGAATTGACTTTATCAATCTCTTGGTTCCTTTAGTTGAAAATTTCAGGTCATCATTGATACTACCAAACGTAACATACTTTGGATAATCATATTGAAAATACCCCATGATTAAACATTTATCAACTTGGTTATATTCATTCGGTCGTGGGCCTTCGAATACACCATAACCACTAAATGATTTTTGCTGATTAGAAATCTCCCCATCAGCATTCTCATATACCAAACTGATGTCTAATTTCTTCCCGTCATTATGACTCAGGTGAGGTAATAAAGGGAATTTATTGATGAACGGAAAGTTTGCGTCCAAATAGTTGATTTGAATGTTTGAACCCTTTAAATCGCTTGTAGTAGCATTTAGTAATTTGTTCAATTGAGGTCTAACATAATTACGATTTAGTAGCACTGTCATATAATTGGTTGGTCTTATGTTTTCGGAGTGCTGAACCTTTTCTCTGCCAAAAATCGGAGCTATTACAGGAACAATTAACAAGGTTGAAATTAAATATAGAAATAGAAAAGCAAGTAATGGCTTAAACCCGAAATCACGTTTCAATACTTTATTCAACCATAAACTTAATAGATATACAACACCACCAATCTGCGTTAGAATAGTTAGTATAACGAATATAATTATACGTAGTATTACTTTAAAAACTTTTTTCAACGAGTAGCTAATTTGTTGTTTGAAGTATATTTTGGGTTATTCTTTTATTCTCATCACAAGACTAGATACAAATGCTACTTTTACAAATTCACCATCTTTTTTAGCTGGTTTCCAATTTGGCATTATACTTACAAGTCTATTTAATTCATCTGTATGCTCTTTACTTGGTGACTTTTGAATTTCTAACTCATAAGGCTTACCTTCTTTATCAATTTTCAACGTGTAGATTATTAAAACATCAGTGATATCAAAATCTAGTATTTCATGTTTAGACTTCTCTTTATAGAAATTTAATAACGCATCATCACCTCTTTTAAAGGTCGCTTTGTCTTTAAGTAAGTAATTAAGTTTTACCAACTCTTTGATTTGAGTTTCATCAATATTAATTTCTATCATTTCCGCTTCTTGAGAAAATCCAGATATTGTTGACAATAGCATTAATAGAATAATAATACTTTTTTTCATTCAACCAATATACAACATCTATAATAAAGCACTGCATAACCACATCAGACCCGTCCTGACACCCTATAAATCCTATCAGAGAAGCTTGTCATAAAAAATAAAAGCAGCTCGTTAGAACTGCCTTAGGTTGATGCTTATCTTGGATTGATTGCTTTTTATTCAGATTCTCCCTCATACATTTTATCTTTCTCTTCTCTAACTCTTTGTTGAAGAGCCTCATTTTCTGGATTTTCATCAGCAGCTTCAACAGCTTCAATATAGCTATTAAACCCTTTATTTTAATATTCCAAAACAGCATATTTTGGTATAAAAAGTAAAATTAGTACAACAGCTATATATGGTACAATCCTTTTTAAAATATAAGAATAAAAATCAGTTTTATTCTTAGCATATTTTATTAAACTTATTAAAAGAATGATTACTAAATCTACCCCTCCCATAAATGCCATAGCTTCAGCTCCTGTCCACATCATAAGCTTAAATAATAACGCTAACACAATGATAGAAAGCTGTACACCTACGGCAATAGCCCCTATAATTCTTTTTGATTTAATCCCTATGTAACTAGATTTTTTAAATATATACTTTAGTCGAACATTGTTAAACATTGCAAAAGAGAAATAAAAATATGTGGACGAAAGGCTACCAGCTACAATTATAGCTATAGCAGCTGCACCCACTAAACCATGAAGACTAAGAATTGAAAAGATTATTAGAGCAGTCGTTAATACTTTTTCTCCAATCCAGCTTAGAACTTTAGCTTCTTTTATTACTTGTTCAAACTCTTTAAAGTTTTTCCTTGTTCCATAAGTTAACTTTATTGCCTCTCAATATACATTTCCCTTTACAAAAGCTTTAAACCCTTATTAGAAAGCGAAGTGGTTGGACGTGCTAAATAAAAAATCCCTTTCTATACAGAAAGGGATTTTGATTATTGTGAGACTACCGTTTTCACGGTAATTCTAGTGATGTAATTCTTCTTCACCTGGTTTCATTGGAACATTTTGCGGTACAAAATCTTCATCATGACCTGGCTTACTGTAGTCATAAGACCAACGGTGTACTTCAGGAATATCTCCTGGCCAGTTACCGTGGATATGTTCTACTGGTGTAGTCCATTCTAATGTATTAGATCTCCAAGGATTTTGAGTAGCTTTTTCTCCATTAAAAATACTATTGAAGAAGTTATATAAAAATATAAACTGTCCTAATCCTGTAATAATCGCAAAGATGGTAATGATAACATTAATATCAGCTAAATCATCGAATATTGGGAAACTAGTGTTGTTATAATAACGACGAGGTAAACCAGCTAATCCTGTAAAGTGCATTGGGTAGAAAACTCCGTATGCACCAACTGCTGTAATCCAGAAGTGTAAGTACCCTAATTTTTTACTCATCATTCTACCAAACATTTTAGGGAACCAGTGGTATACACCTGCTAAGAATCCGTAAACTGCTGTTACACCCATTACCAAGTGGAAATGCGCTACAACGAACATTGTATCGTGAACGTTAATATCTAAAGTACTATCTCCTAAAATGATTCCTGTTAAACCTCCAGAAACGAAAGTAGAAACTAAACCGATTGAGAATAACATTGCAGGGTTAAACTGCAAGTTACCTTTCCATAGTGTAGTAATATAGTTAAATGCTTTCACCGCTGATGGTATTGCAATTAATAACGTTGTAAATGTAAATACTGATCCTAAGAATGGATTCATACCAGAGATAAACATATGGTGACCCCATACGATACATGATAAGAATGCAATTGCTAAGATAGATGCAATCATGGCACGGTAACCAAAAATTGGTTTACGTGAGTTTGTTGCAATAACTTCAGAAGTAATCCCTAATGCTGGTAACAATACAATGTATACTTCAGGATGCCCTAAGAACCAGAATAAGTGTTCAAACAATACCGGAGATCCTCCTTGGTAGTGTAATACTTCACCGTTAATAAATATATCAGATAAGTAGAAAGAAGTACCAAAACTTCTATCCATTATTAATAATAAAGCTGCTGAAAATAATACTGGGAACGATACAACTCCAATAATTGCGGTAACAAAGAACGTCCAGATTGTTAATGGCAAACGCGTCATTGTCATTCCTTTTGTACGTAAGTTGATTACCGTTACAATGTAGTTTAATGATCCTAATAAAGAAGAAGCAATAAAGATAGCCATTGACACTAACCATAATGTCATACCCATTCCTGAACCAGGAATAGCTTGAGGTAATACAGATAATGGAGGATAAATTGTCCAACCTGCTGATGCTGGTCCAGCTTCAACAAATAAAGAAATAACCATGATTACACTTGATAAAAAGAATAACCAGTATGATATCATGTTTAAGAAACCTGATGCCATATCTCTAGCACCAATTTGTAATGGAATTAACAAGTTACTAAATGTACCACTCAGACCAGCTGTAAGTACAAAAAATACCATGATTGTACCGTGAATAGTTACTAATGCTAAATAAGCATCAGCATCTAAAACCCCACCTGGAGCCATAGTACTACCTAAAAGGATTTCCATTATTTTAAATGGCTCTTCTGGCCACGCTAATTGCAATCTGAAAAGCATTGACATTGCAATACCGATAATTCCCATGAATATACCAGTAATCAAGTATTGCTTAGAGATCA
>Ga0209291_1000030_pt1 | contig 155842 bp, 151 predicted proteins | sample GOMGulsemesocosm_FD_184633 | JGI IMG/M metagenome (GOLD analysis project Ga0209291, IMG submission 184633) | Methane-oxidizing microbial communities from mesocosms in the Gulf of Mexico - GOM9B Gulf of Mexico (SPAdes) (version 2) | ecosystem: Environmental > Aquatic > Marine > Cold seeps... | reverse complement strand
ATATTTACTCATCATTATTTCTTTTAAAGTTCCCAATATCTTTTATCTCTTTATTATTTAGTACATGACATTGTCTACAATTTACACGTTCAGGATGTGATACTCTTATCTCTTTAGGTGCACTTGGACCAGCATGACAAGACAAACAATTCTCTTTCATCTGGATTTGATGTGGTATTACTGGGGGGCTACCAATAAAAGCATTATTTACCCCAGCCAAAGGAGCCGGTACTTTTTCATAATTAGTTTCTTTAAATAAAGTCTCAGTATACTGTGGTACATGACACTGTCTGCAATTAACCATTTCCGGATGTGGGGTTACAGGTGCATATGCACTAAACTTACTTACATAACCTCCGTTCTCATGACATTTTAAACAACTAATTCCCCCCATATTTCTTTCACTCTTAATTTCATGAGGTATACTAGGTGGTGCTCCGTGAAAAGCTTTGTTATCATAATAGTCAACTAAGGATCTTTGATGTGCTTCATCAATAGGCATTTTTGCATAATCCAATGCATGTTCAGATCGTCTAAAAACACCTTGCTCCGAAGGAATAAACCTTACGGATTCCTCTTTCGCTATTGGTACATAGGCTTCCTCTAAACCTTGTTTGTAACTAAAATGCCAAACAGTAATAAAACCTATAAATAAAAGGACAAATAATGATATGATTCCTAATTTTTTCATAGTCTAAGCTTTTTCTACTTTAACAGCACATTTTTTATAATCTGGTTCTTTTGAAATTGGACAAAAAGAATCTAAAGTTACATCGTTAATTAGCATGTTTTCATCAAAAAACGGTACAAATACTTGTCCTTTAGTAGGCAAACCTCTTTCATTTATTGAAGCTGGTAATGTGCATGAACCTCTTCGAGATGTCACTTTTATATTTTCTCCATTTCTAATTCCTAATGCTTTTGCATCATCCGGATGAAACTCAACATAAGCATGTGGCATTGCTTTATGCAGTACAGGTATTCTACGCGTCATAGAACCTGTATGCCAATGCTCAATTACACGACCAGTATTTAACCAAAATGGATATTCTTTATCTGGTGATTCTGCAGCTGGCTCAAAAGGTCGTTGCCAAATAACGGCTTTACCATCTGGTTTTCCATAAAAATGGAATTTCTCACCATTTGAACAAGCAGGATCATATTCCGAGTTAAAACGCCATTGAGTAGATTTACCATCTACATATGGCCAAATAGCTCCTGATTGCTTTTTTAATACTTCCAAAGGTGCCATTCCATGTTTTTTACCTTCATGGAATTGACGGTATTCGTTATAAATTTCTTCTACATGATTATCTTCTGAATATGGAAATAAATCTCCATACCCCATTCGTTTAGCAACTTCAATTGTCATCCATGCATCTGGAGTAGTTTCTCCTGGCCCATCTACCATTTTATCCCAATGCTGAGTTCTTCTTTCTGAATTACCGTATAATCCAGACTTTTCAATATGCCATGATGCTGGTAAAATCACATCTGCTACATCAGAAGTTGGGGTTGGGAATACATCAGAAACTACTACAAAACAAGATTCTTTTTCCATTCCTGGACGGAATCTACTTGTTCTAGGTAAAGAAACTAATGGATTTACAACTTGAGTCCATATAAACTTAATATCACCTCTATCAACTGCTCTAAACATTTCAGTAGCATGATATGTAGGTTTTGATGGAATCCTTTCTACTGGTACTTTCCAAATTTTTGCAGCTTTTGCTCTATGTTTAGGATTCATTACTACACCTTTTGGTAATTTGTGTGTAAATGTTCCTACTTCACGAGCAGTTCCACAAGCAGAGGGTTGTCCTGTTAATGAAAAAGGTCCGTTTCCTGGTTGAGAAATTTTACCTGTTAATAAATGAATGTTATAAATTATATTATTCATCCAAGTACCTCTAGTATGCTGGTTAACCCCCATACACCATAGAGACATTACTTTTTTGTTTGGATCACCAAAAATAGCAGCCAAATACTTAATATCTTTTACTGAAACTTTAGAATATTTCGCAACTTTTTCAGGAGTATAATCTTCTAAAAAGGCTTTGTACTCATCAAAATTAATTTTTTCTGGTTTGTCTTTAAATTTGAATTTATCTTCCGTACCATAACCTATATTAGTAAGTCCTTTACTAAAGTTACAATGCTTTTCAACAAACGATTTATTAACCCATCCATTATTGACTATTTCATAACAAATGGCATTTCCTACAGCTAAATCGGTTTGAGGCTCGAATAAGATTGATTTATTTGAAGCCATACTAGAACGAGTAGTTCTTGTAGCAAAATCAATGATTTTAGCTCCTCTACTATTTTTTTGACCTAACATTCTTGAGAATAATATTGGATGCATTTCTGCCATATTATTACCCCATGTTACATAATAGTCAGCATGATCAAAATCTTCATAACACCCCATTGGCTCATCTGCTCCAAAAGTAGTTAAGAAACCCGTTACTGCACTTGCCATACACAAACGTGCATTACAATCTAAATTGTTTGTACCTATTGCTCCTTTCATGAATTTTGAAGCAACATATCCTTCAGGAATAGTTGACTGACCAGAAGTGTACATTGCGACAGAATCTTTACCATGTTTTTCAATGGTTTCTTTCATTTTACTTGCAACTAAGTCCAACGCTTCATTAATAGGAGTTTTTACATAAGTTCCATTCTTTTTAACTAAAGCATGTGTTAATCTATCTTTTGATTGAATACACATCGTTTGATGGTATCCCTTCACACAAAGCAATCCTTTATTTACTGATGAATTCGGATCACCTTTTACTGCGACTGCTTTACCATTTTCAACACCAACCAAAATACCACAACCTACACCGCAAAAACGACAAGGTGATTTTTTCCAATCTAAGTCTCCCCCATTTGGAAGATTTCTTTCTTGTTCTTCAGCAAATATTATTCCCGGGAACATAGTTGCTGCAGCAGTCATTGCAGATAATACTGCCATTTTTTTAATGAAACTACGTCTATTATTCAAAGAAGTGTACATATATATTAATTTTTAGGTGTATTAAATCCAGAAACCAGCGCTAGTAATTTCAAACTATCAACGGCTTCAATTTTTTCTTTTAAATCATCTTGTTCTTCATCTGTATCTGTGTCAGTTACAACAATCAACAAATTTTTGTTTTCTGCAGGAATCACTTCACATTGATCCATAGTACTCAAAGCTTCAAGTAGCTCTTCTTTTTTCCCCTCTTGTGGATGGGCTAAATAACTTATTATAGGCATAAAATATTCCTTTTATTAAACAATGTAAATTTCCTTTAAATTAGAAAAAAAATAGATGACATATATCATGAACAAATTATTTATATGTAGTCTAAATAGTTTAGAGTGATAAATATCATGTTATAGAAAAATGAAGTTTCGTTATATTTGTAAAAACATAACGAGAAGTCTTTTAAAGAAAATATTCGAATATTATGATAAGTGTTGAAGAAGCAAAACAGTTAATAGAAAACAACATAATCCCTAATGAGAAGATAATGATCTCTTTGAAAAATGCTGTTAATTACAATCTATCAAAAGATCTCATTGCTCCTATTAACATGCCTCCTTTCAGACAATCGGCTATGGATGGATATGCACTTCGTTTACAAAATTCAGAAGCATACACCGTAATTGATGAAGTGAAAGCTGGTGACAGTCACCACCCTATTTTAAACAATGGTGAAGCTATCCGTATTTTTACAGGTGCTGCAGTTCCTAATACAGCAAATGCCGTTGTTATGCAAGAGAAAGTAACTGTAGAAAATGGAACTTTAAAACTTCAAAAAATTGTACTTTCTGAAGAGAATGTTCGCCCAATGGGAGAACAGGTAAAAAAAGGTGCTATCGCCTTAAAAGAAGGAACTAAACTAACTCCAGCTGCAATAGGATATTTAGCTTCATTAGGAATTACAGATGTTGAAGTTTATAAAAAACCAACCATTGCAATTGTAGTTACTGGTAATGAATTAACTGAACCAGGTACCTCTTTGCAATATGGGAAAATTTACGAAAGTAACTCTATTATGTTGGAAAGTGCTTTAGCTAGTCTTGATTACACTGATGTTTCAATTCATAAAGTTGAAGACGATTATATAAATACTAGAAACTTATTAAATACCATTATCAATGAAAATGACCTTGTTCTAATAACAGGAGGAATTTCTGTTGGTGATTATGATTTCGTTGGAAAAGCCCTTGAAGAGCTAGCTGTTGAAGAAGTATTCTATAAGGTTAAGCAGAAACCTGGGAAACCTCTTTTCTTTGGAAAAAAAGATAACACACCAATTTTTGCTTTACCAGGAAATCCTGCTGCGGCTTTAAGTTGTTTTTATATCTACACCTACCCTGCTTTACAAAAAATGTCAGGGACTAAAAATTATCATTTAGCTAATGCTTCAGCTAAATCTACTTCTTCTTTTATTAAAAAAGGTGATAGAGCACAGTTTTTAAAAGCACACATTACAAATGATAATGTAGAAATATTAGAAGGACAAAGTTCTGCAATGTTACAAACTTTTGCCCTTGCAAATGCATTCGTTTATGTTTCTGAGGAACAATTAAACATAGCTATTGGAGATAATGTACAAGTAATACACCTTCCTAAATAAAGCGCTATGAATTACAAAATAAAAAGTCGTATTTGGATTGAAGTTGATGATAACGTATTACTTGGCGAAGGAAGAGTTCATTTGTTAAAAGCTATTGAAAAAACAGGTTCATTATCTAAAGCAGCAAAAAGCTTACAAATGTCTTATAAAAAGGCATGGACTTTAATTGACGCTGTAAATAAATCAGCCGATAAGCCATTTATAATTACGACTATAGGCGGTAAAAATGGTGGAGGTGCACAATTAACGGCATATGGTAAAACAATGATTGATGCTTTTGAAAATATTAACCGTGATTGTTGGAAATATTTGGATAATCAAATTCATAGAATAGATGCCTTGTGATTGCTGATTTAATAAACATATGGCCCTTTTTAGCAATCCTTCCTGTTGTTGCGTTTTTATACGCAAGTGTTGGACATGGAGGAGCTAGTGGTTACTTAGCCTTAATGGCTATTTTTTCATTTGCTCCTGAAGCGATGAAGCCTACTGCTTTATTACTCAACTTATTTGTAGCAGCTATTGCTTTTTATCATTATTACAAACAAGGTCATTTTAATAAAAAGTTGTTTTTATCATTTGCAATGGCATCAATACCAATGGCTTTTTTAGGAGGAATGATTGATATAGATGCTAGCATTTATAAAAAAACATTAGCTATTCTTTTAATATTTGCTATCCTTAAAATGCTTAATGTTATAGGAAAAGAAAGTCAGTATATAAAGGATATCAAAATGTGGCAAGGACTTTTAGTAGGAGGAATTATTGGTTTCTTCTCAGGTCTTATAGGAATTGGCGGTGGAATAATTTTAAGTCCGGTTATATTATTATTACACTGGGGAAAAATGAAAGAAGCAGCAGCTGTTTCAGCGCTGTTTATATGGGTTAATTCTGCAGCCGGTTTATTTGGGCAATTAAGTAGTGGCGTAACACTAAGCTCACAATCATTTGTATTTGTCGCGTTCGCATTATTAGGTGGTTTTTTCGGAAGTTATTTAGGGAGTCAAAAAATCAACAATAAACACTTAAGGTATTTACTGGCATTTGTTCTAATAACTGCTTCATTTAAATTATTTTTAGTATAAATGAGTGAACCTAAAAACATAACAGGTATTATACTCGCAGGAGGAAAAAGCACACGCATGGGTAGTGACAAAGGTTTTGTTACATATCAAAGCAAACCTTTTATCCAACATATCATAGATGCTTTAAAACCTTTAGTAAATGAAATTATTATTGTGAGTAATAATCCAGATTATAATGCTTTTAAACTAAAACGAGTAAATGATATTATTGAAGATGCAGGACCTTTAGCTGGTATATATACGGGTTTACAACACTCAAATACTGAAAAAAATTTAGTGTTAAGTTGTGATATTCCCTTAATAAACCGAGAAGTTTTAGAACAATTAATTTCTCAAAGCAATGAGGAGATTGATGTCATACAAGCACAAAGCCAAGGTAAAACAATGCCATTAATAGCATTGTATAATAAAAGATGCGCAAGTACTTGTTTGGTTTTATTAGAATCAGGAGAAAGGCGATTACGTTTTCTTATAAACCAATTAAAATCAAAAACTATTGTGTTAGATGACACTTTAGAAAAATATACAGCTAATATTAATTCACAAAGTGACTTAAAAGAATTGAACAATGAACTTGAATATTAAATATTTTGGAATGCTTACCGAGGTTACTCAGTGTCAAGAAGAAACATTTTTGTTTTCTCAAAGCACAGTTGCTGACTTATTGAAAGCACTATTTAACAAGTATCCTTTATTGAAAGAAAGAGACTTTCAAGTAGCACAAATGCAAACACTTGTTTCTAAGGACACCATAATCTCTAATGTAGAAATAGCATTACTACCTCCTTTTGCAGGTGGATAAAAAACCAAAGAAATTGAGTAGATACAGTAGACATATTATATTATCAGAAATTGGCCAAGAAGGTCAAGATAAAATTACACAGGCAAAGGTATTAGTTATTGGTGCAGGTGGTTTAGGATGCCCTATTTTGCAATACCTCACTGCTGCAGGAATTGGAACTTTAGGTATCGTAGATTTTGACATTATAGAAGAATCTAATTTACAACGTCAAATTCTTTTTGGCATGTCAACCCTTGACAAGAATAAAGCTTTGGCTGCTAAAGAACGTTTAGAAGATCTTAATCCAACTATTTCGATTACCGCTTATCCAGAACGATTAACATCAAAAAATGCTGTTTCTCTTTTTAATAAGTATGATATTATTGTAGATGGAACTGATAATTTCACGACAAGGTATCTTATAAATGATGCTTCATTAATTACTAATAAACCATTAGTGTATGGTGCCATTTATAAATTTGAAGGACAGGTATCTGTATTCAATTATCAAAGCGGACCGAGTTACCGATGCATATTCCCTACTCCACCAAAACCTGGATCTGTAGCCAACTGTTCCGAAGTTGGAGTCTTAGGAGTATTACCAGGTATTGTAGGAAGCATGCAAGCTAATGAGGTGCTTAAATTGATTTTAGAACTAGGCAATGTCTTGAGCGGAAAATTATTATGCTATAATGCTTTAACAGCTGAAACAATAACCTTAACGGTTAATAAATCTGAATTAGAAATTAATAAAGTTTTAAATCAGAAAGACACATTTCAAGACAGTCAGGAAGAGTTTAATTGTGATATTAGCTTTGATGAGATCTCAGTAGAAAAAGCATTACAGAAGGAAAACGTACAATTCATTGATGTTCGTGAAACTCATGAGCAACCAAAAGTTAACCATATAAATCCTATTGAGATTCCATTAAGTGAATTGGAACTTCACTTTGACAAAATTGATTCAGAAAAAGAAAAAATTATCTTTTGTCAATCAGGAATAAGAAGTAAAAAAGCAGTCGCTTTATTACAAAAAAATAATATTAACAATTGCTACAGTTTAAAAGAAGGAGCATTAGCAATTTTAGAACATTATAATAAAAATTAGAATGAAAGATCGCAAACCAAAAAACGTATTCAAAGAAGGGCCTATATCTGCAGAATTTATAGGTAATTCAATTGCTAAACACCAATCTAAAACTTCTATAGGCGCGCATAATATCTTTTTAGGTCAGGTACGTGCCGATCAAATTGAAAATAAAATAGTTGACGCTATAGAATATACAGCATATGAAGATATGGCAAACGAAAAGTTTCATGAAATTAGAGAAGCTGCTTTTGAAAAGTTTGACCTTACCTGCATGCACATTTACCATAGTTTAGGAACAGTAAAAGCTGGTGAAATATGCTTGTTTGTTTTTGTGTCATCCACTAGAAGAAAAGAAGTATTTCCTGCTATTGAATATATCGTAAACGAAATAAAAGCACATGTACCTATTTTTGGAAAAGAAGTGTTTGAAGATGCTTCTCATCAATGGAAAGTAAATAGCTAAATAAAAGTTTCCTTAATTATCAGATAAAATATAATGGTAGATATCACACATAAAACCAACACCTTAAGAATAGCAACTGCTCAAGCTGTAGTTAAAGTAAGTAAACCTGAAACTATTTCAGCTATTAACAATAATACAGTTCCTAAAGGAGATGTATTTTCTATGAGTAAAGCGGCTGGATTATTAGGCGTTAAGAAAACTCCAGATTTACTTCCTGACTGCCACCCTCTGCCAATTGAATACACAGGGATTGAATATGAAATAAACGGATTAGAAATTACCGTTTTATGTACCATTAAAACCATCTATAAAACAGGAGTTGAAGTTGAAGCAATGCACGGTGCTAGTATAGTAGCGTTAAATATGTATGATATGCTAAAACCTATTGACAAAGGTGTTGAAATTCATCATATAAAGTTATTATCCAAGAAAGGCGGAAAATCAGACTTTAAAGATAAATATAGAAAAGACATAACCGCAGCCGTTATTGTATGTTCAGATACTATTTCTGTAGGTCAGAAAGAAGATAAAGCAGGGAAAGCAATCATCAAGAAACTAGAAGAAAGTGATGTTGCCATTTCAGATTATATCATTATTCCTGATGAAAAAGACATCATTCAAGAAAAAGCGAAACACTACCAAAAACAAGGTATTGATTTAGTTATTTATACAGGAGGAACTGGATTATCTAAAAGAGATGTTACTCCAGAAGCTTTAAAACCTTTATTAGACAGAAATATACCTGGCATAGAAGAAGCTGTAAGAAATCATGGTCAAGAACGAACTCCGTATTCTATGCTATCAAGAAGTGTTGCTGGAACATTAAAAGATACGTTAGTACTGGCTTTACCAGGCTCAACAAATGGTGCAAAAGAATCAATGGATGCTATTTTCCCATCTGTATTACATATATTCAGAATATTAAAAGGAGCTAGACACGATTAATGAAAGAAGAACAAAACATATTAACTGATAATTTCGGAAGGAAACACAGCTACTTACGTATTTCACTTACAGAACGTTGTAATTTGCGTTGTACGTATTGTATGCCTGAAGAAGGTGTTGCGCTTTCACCAAAGTCTCATATTATGAGCTTTGATGAAATATACACCATAGCAAAAACTTTTGTAGACAACGGGGTTACAAAAATTCGATTAACAGGTGGCGAACCTCTTATTCGAAAGGATGTTAAGGTGATTTTAGAAAAACTAGCAACTTTACCTGTAGAACTTGCAATAACCACAAATGCAGTTTCTGTAGATCGCTTTATAGACAATTTTAAAGCTTATGGAATTCAAAACATCAATGTGAGTTTGGATTCACTTGATGCTGAAAAATTTGAGGAAATTACACGCAGAAACTATTTTGACAAAGTTTATGATAACATTATTCTTTTAGTAAAAAACGGATTTAACGTAAAGTTGAATGCAGTTTTAATAAAAGGTTTTAATGACAATGAAATAATCGATTTTATCAATCTTTCTAAAGAACTCACTATTAATATCCGGTTTATAGAATTTATGCCATTTGATGGGAATAAATGGGATATGAAAAAGATGGTTTCTTATAAAGAGATTATAAATGTCGTCAACTCTTCTTTTTCTGAAGATAAAGTTTTACGTATTCAAGATTCACCTAATGATACTTCTAAAAATTATAAAATAGAAGGGTACAAAGGTTCGTTTGCTATTATTAGTTCGGTAACAAATCCGTTTTGTGATTCGTGTAATCGATTGCGATTAACTGCTAATGGACAGATAAAAAACTGTTTGTTTTCTGCAAAAGAATCTGATTTACTTACACCTTTACGTGAAGGTAAAGCTATAGAACCTATAATTCAAAATGCTATACAAGCGAAACTCAAAATTCGTGGTGGTATGGATACTTTAGAAAAATTACAAAATCCTGAATTACATTCCAATAATAGAAACATGACTACTATTGGGGGATAAACATAGAAAAATAGGAATATATTTTAATAAACTTATTCCTATTTACTTCTCTTATATACAATATGCTCTTGGGTATCAATATTTTTCATTGAAAGTATATTATCTTCCAAACTAACTTCAAAGCTATTTTGGGTTTTAATAGCTTTTGAATAAATTCTCATTTTAAAACCATAATGATAATATAGTTGAAATGAATCTTCGCTTTTTTCAGTTTCATTAGAGACTACTACTTTCCTTTTATAAGTATTGAAAAACTCCAACTTTTGTGGGCCTTTACCTGAGCGTAACTTCCAATTTCCCTTTAACAATTTATCTAATTCTGCAACAGCACTTTTATTTGTAAAGGGTTTTACTTTACTGTCTTTATTATGTATATCATCTAAGTATACCTTGTTATTAAAGTCACTATACTTTTTTATAGTTATGTATTGAGGAAAATTATATACATCTTTTTTAGAAGTTGAAGAATAGGTGTTCTTCCTATAAGAATAACTAGCATTAAACCCTAGGTTATTTGCTTTTCTATGCAACGTAAATTTTAACAATGGCAGAATATTCGCAGGATCTTTTCTTTTAATATTGACTACAAAATCAATATAATTTTTACTATAATCTACATTTACAATAGAGGTTATATCAGTATTCATAGAGTCAAATATTACCTTTCCATTATACCAATGTTTTATTGTCAACTCTAGATTATCCACAAAATAAGACTTTCTATTGTCTGATTTTAAATAGACTTTCTTTACTCTTTTTACAATTTTCACATCCAATCTTTGGATAGAATCTACATAATCATAGTGACCTAAAAAATTATTATAAACTGTATTAATATCTTTGTAATAAGTGTTTTGACTAGGTTTCTTTTTCCAATCTTCCAAATCACTTATTGGTCTTATATTACATTCTTTAAATAATTTGTTTTCTACTGTTACCCTTGGGTATTTTATTTTAAATCTACGATTAATATTGTGCTTATTTTGTTCTTCATAAGTCAACCCTACCAAATTTGCCATACAAGAAAGCGCACCATCTACATATACGTTATATCTTCCTAACTTTCCTTTAGTTATAATAGCATAACTCCCATGAACAACATAATCATTATAATCATATATTTCCTTAAACAATTCAGTTAATGGCTTTATCGTGTCTATATCTTTTATAAAATCTTCTGAAACGACATAAGTATAATCCAAACTTGAGCTTAGCCTAAAATTTTTCTCTGAAAAAAACATCCAATCACCTTTAGCATATTTATGCAGTTTATTAATTTCTTGAGGTTCAAAATTATTTGATAGTTGTACTATTTCCATATCTTCATCAAAATAGTAATACACTGAACGTTTTTGTTTTGACAAATATTTCTCATCTTCATTTTGAGCAATTAAAGTTGTAGAAAATAGAAATGTTATTAGAATAGAATAAATCGTACAGCAGTTAAGTTTCATTATCAAATAGGTTAAGTTTTTAAAGTTACTGAAATTTAATTATTTTTTATAAAATAGTATCAAATACAATAATTATTAAAATGTCTCTATCCTACCTGTTAATAACATTTTAACAACTCATTTCCATTATCCAAAATTTAATTGCATTCTTTCATATTTTTATATCAGAGAAAAAGGTCTTTTTATTTTTTTAATAATTGTAATATGTATTATCATGATTTTCGAGTGGTGTTTCAAGAGGTACCAGGTGAAATAAGTATATGTTTTTCAATATCTGGTTGTTCATTACAATGTAACGGATGCCACTCCCCTTATTTATGGAAAGAAGGCTGCGGGATTAAACTTACAGAAGAACATTTCAATAAATTACTTGAAAAATATAAATCCCTTGCCACTTGTATACTGTTCATGGGAGGTGAATGGCATAAAGAAGAATTAATCCTGAAGTTAAAATTGGCAAAAAGAAAAGGCTACAAAACCTGTCTATATACAGGACAAGTTAATATTTCAGAAAAAATTTTAAAGAATTTAACTTGGGTGAAAACAGGAAAATGGGATCAAGATTTGGGTGGTTTATCCTGCTCAACAACTAACCAGAAGTTTATAGAAGTAAAAACAAATAAGTTATTAAATCATTTATTCATTAAAAATTAAGCAAGCATGATACGGCTAACCGACACACAAGTTTCCAAAAAAATAGATTTTATTGACCATTACATTCATTCCTCCAATGCAGCAGATGGATCTAAAGTAGATGCGAATGCGAATGTGACTTCCAAGAATATTGCTACTATGGAGGCTGAGTTAAATAAAGACATCAACATTCAGGTAAACAGAGCTTTAGTAAAACGTAAGATTGCTGCTTTATTTGGTGATAATTTATCTAATGAATATACACGTCAAATAGAGTCTCATGAAATTTATGTACATGATGAAACCTCTTTAAAGCCTTATTGTGTTTCTATTAGCATGTATCCTTTTTTATTTGATGGACTAACTAAATTAGGTGGAGAAAGTAGAGCTCCTCAGCATTTAGAAAGTTTTTGTGGTGAATTTGTTAATCTTGTATTTGCTGTAAGTTCTCAATTTGCTGGAGCATTGGCTACCGTAGAGTTTTTAATGTATTTTGATCATTTTGCAACTATTGATTATGGTGAAAATTACTTAAATACGAATACAAAAACAATTGAAAATCATCTGCAACATGTAGTATACGCCATTAATCAGCCAGCAGCTGCTAGAGGGTATCAATCAGTATTTTGGAATATTTCCCTATATGATGAAGCCTACTTCAACAGTATGTTTGGAGATTTTGTTTTTCCTGGTATGGTTAAACCTGAATGGGAAAATATAAAGAAATTACAATCATTTTTTATGAAATGGTTTAATAAAGAACGAACCAGAGCCATACTCACCTTTCCTGTAGTTACAGCTGCAATGCTAACAAAAGATGGAAAACCTGTTGATACGTCATTTACTGAAATGTGTGCCCAAGAACTAAGTGAAGGGAATTCATTTTTCATTTACCAATCAGAAAACGCAGATAGTCTTGCCTCCTGCTGTAGACTTAGGAGTGAAATAAGTGATAATACATTTAGCTACTCTTTAGGTGCTGGAGGTGTTGCAACAGGATCTATTAATGTTATTACCGTAAACATGAATAGATTGGTTCAGAAAGGAGCTAATATTAAAGAAGAAATACAAAAAATACATAAATACCAAGTCGCTTATAGAAAGCTTATTGAAGAATATGAAACAGCTGGGTTATTACCTGTTTATAAAGCTGGATATATTTCACTAGACAAGCAATTTTTAACTATTGGAATTAACGGCATGGTAGAAGCTGCTGAAAGTTTAGGTATAAAAGTTGAAAACAATACTACTTATAAAGCGTTTGTAAACAAATACCTTAAAACTATTTATGATGAAAATAAATTAGCAAAGAAAACTTATGGCTATATGTTCAATACTGAGTTTGTACCCGCTGAAAATCTAGGCGTTAAAAATGCAAAATGGGATAAAGAAGATGGCTTATTTGTACGGAGAGATTGTTATAACTCCTATTTCTATGCTGTAGAGGACAATAACATCAATACTTTAGATAAAATAATTCTACATGGTAATGAGATTATTAAATATTTGGATGGAGGTTCTGCATTACATCTGAATTTAGAAGAAGCTCCTAATAAAGAAGGTTTTATCAAGCTTATTCATGCAACAGCAGCAGCCGGATGTAATTATTTTTGCTTTAATATTAAAATAACAGTTTGTAATGATTGTGAGCATATCGATAAACAAACTCGTTATAACTGTACTAATTGCAATTCAGAAAATGTTGATCATGCAACTCGTATTATTGGGTATTTAAAACGAGTCTCTAGCTTTAGTTCGGATAGACAGAAAGAACATCACTTACGCTTTTACCATCAAAAAAACAAACTAGACCATGTAAATACCCCCTAGTTATCACGTTTTTTTATTTAATTATTAAAAATGACATTTATCATAAACTACAATTAATCAATCTAGTATTTTTGTATTAAAGACTAAAAGGTCTTTAATTATTATAAACTAAATATTTACTATGTTATCAAAAAAACAAGCGCAAGTATTTTTTATTGGAGGAACGGCTGTAACCTTTCTAATTTTTATAGGGCTTACAATATTTTCCTTTAGTAAAGGACAGGATCAATCAAATTATGAAAACATTACCGAAGAAGTAGTTAGAGGTAAACATTTATGGGAAACAAACAATTGCATGGGATGCCACACCTTATTAGGAGAGGGTGGATATTACGCACCTGAATTAACAAAAGTAATCGATCGTAGAGGAGAAGGATACATTAAAGCTGTTTTAATGACTCCTGAGTCATGGGCTCCAAACGGGAGGAAAATGGTTGCTTATGGTATGTCTAACGAAGAAGCTGATGATTTAATAGCCTATTTTGAATGGATAGGTAAAATTGATTTGAATGGATTCGGAGAAGTTATAGGTGTAGATAGAAAAATATCTCCATTGTCTAAATAAAGTGTAACAAGTATAAAATAACGAAACATAAATTATGAAATATAAATCACAAAAAGTAGCATATTGGTTTTTTGCTCTATCAATGTTGTTGTTTGGACTACAACTAGTATATGGTTTTATTATGGGATTTGCTCATGCGGGTTTTGATGGCTTACATGAATTTATTCCCTTTAACACAGCAAAAGCGGTACATATAAATCTGTTAGTAGTTTGGTTATTATCAGGTTTTATGGGAGCAGCTTATTATATCATTCCTGAAGAAGCGCAAATAGAATTAGTAAGTGTAAAATGGGCATATGTACAGCTCATAAGTTTAGCAGTTGTAGGAGTCGCAGCAATTGTTGGTTTTCACTTTAACATATGGGAAGGGAGAAAATTTTTAGAAATACCGCATGGCCTTGATTATTTAGTAGTCATAAATGTACTGCTGTTTCTAGGGATAATTCTAGCAACTTTATATAAAGGTAAACGTAGAACCACTACGGCATTAGTACTTACAATGGGGCTTTTCTTTGCTGCGCTGTTGTATTTACCAGGAATGTTACCATTTGACAGTCAGGTAACAGATTCATTTTTCCGTTGGTGGGTAGTTCATTTATGGGTTGAAGGTGTTTGGGAATTAATTATGGGAGGTATTTTATCGTTCTTATTAATTAAGCTTACTGGAGTAGATAGAGAAGTTATTGAAAAATGGTTGTATGTAATTGTAGGATTAACATTCTTATCAGGAGTATTAGGTACCGGACACCACTACTACTATATTGGAGTAAATAAAGTTTGGTTAATTGTTGGTGGTATATTTTCAGCATTGGAGCCTTTAGCATTCTTAGCTATGGCATTATTTGCAGTAAATATGTATAGAAAAGGGGAGAAAAAACACCCAAACAAGTTAGCTTTATACTGGACTTTAGGAGCAGCAATAGTATCATTTATTGGAGCTGGTTTATTAGGTTTCGCCCATACCCTACCACAAACAAACTTATATACTCATGGTACTTTAGTTACAGCAATGCATGGTCACTTAGCATTCTGGGGAGCTTACGCAATGATCGTTTTAGCTATTATAAGTTACAGTTTACCAAATATGACTGGACGTAAATTATACGAAAGTACTAGAGGTCGTATGGCATTTTGGTTTTCTAATATTGGAATGATTGGAATGACGGTTGCCTTTGGTGTAGCTGGAGTCGCACAAGTGTATTTAGAAAGAAAATTTAAGATGGACTTTATGGTTGTCCAAAAAGAAATTGAAATCCATTTTGTTGTATTAATACTATGTGCGATACTTTTCTTAACTGGTATTGTACTTTACTTTATAGATTTTTATAAACATGGTAAGCCTACAGATGAAGCCTTAGAAGTGAAAAATGACTAACAAAACAGTTACAGTACCTCTTTGATTTAATTAAAGAGGTACTGTCAACATTTGATAAAATTATAAACTAATAATAACTCAACTAAATATGAAAAAAGTAAGTCTATTTATTGTACTTGGTGCTTTAGTGCTAGCTACAAGTTGTAAAAGTGATAAAAGTGAGCAAAAAGATATCGTTCAAAAAGATCCTGCAAAAATATCCATTAAAGGTACAATGGATGCTGAATTAACAGCCCCTCCTTATGTTCCTGCTCCTGTTGGAGATAGAAGAGCTAAAAGGCTTATTGTAAATATGGAAATTCTTGAACAAGAAGGAACCATGACTGATGGTACAACGTATATGTACTGGACTTTTGGAGGTTCTGTTCCCGGAAGTTTTATCCGTACTAGAGTTGGTGATGAAGTAGAATTTACCTTATCCAATCATCCTGATAACAAATTACCACACAATATTGATTTGCATGCGGTAACTGGTCCAGGTGGTGGAGCAACTTCTTCATTTGTAGCTCCAGGACATGAAAAAACATTCTCTTTTAAAACATTAAACCCAGGTTTATATGTATATCACTGTGCTACAGCACCTGTAGGAATGCATATTGCAAACGGGATGTACGGTCTAATTTTAGTAGAGCCAGAAGGAGGTTTACCTAAAGTAGATAAAGAATACTATATCATGCAAGGTGATTTTTATACTAAAGGAGATAACGGAGCCCCTGGATTACAAGCTTTTGACATGACAAAAGCTGTTGAAGAGGATGCCGATTATGTTGTATTTAATGGTAAAGTAGGTTCTTTAACTGGTGACAATGCTATTACGGCTAATGTTGGCGAAACTGTTCGTATCTATATGGGTAATGGTGGACCAAATTTAGTATCATCATTCCATGTTATTGGAGAAATTTTTGATAAAGTACATGTAGAAGGTGGGTCTACAATTAATGAGAATGTACAAACAACATTAGTTCCAGCTGGAGGTGCTGCAATTGTTGAGTTTAAAGTAGATGTTCCTGGAACATTTATTTTAGTAGATCACTCAATATTCAGAGCATTTAACAAAGGTGCTTTAGGAATGTTAAAAGTTAAAGGAGAAGAAAATAAACAATTATATTCTGGTGTTACACAAGAAGGAATCTATCATCCAGAAGGAGGAACAATTCAAGAAATGCCTAGTGATGGTAAAGTAGTTGCAGCACCGGTTGGAGAAAAATCTTTAGCGGACAAAATTGCTTCTGGAAAAAGTTTATACAACAAAACGTGTTTTGCATGTCACCAAGCAAACGGAGAAGGTATTCCAAACGCCTTCCCTCCTCTTGCCAAATCAGATTATTTAAATGACGATGTTAAGAGAGCTATTGGTGTTGTTGTAAATGGTAAATCAGGTGAAATTACTGTAAACGGTACTAAGTACAATAGTGTAATGACAAAGCAAACTTTAACAGATGTCGAAGTTGCCGATGTATTAACGTATGTATACAGCACTTGGGGGAACAATAAAACTAATGTAAAAGTTAGTACTGTCCAAGAAGTTAAAAGCGGACACTAAAATTTAATATATGAGTACTATTTCTCCACTGATAATCTGCACCATGCTATATTGGGTGAAGAATGCTAATTATCAGTGTGAAATAGTATCCATTAAAAAATGACATAACCTTACTTTTTTAGGGAAATCAATATCCTTGGTGCAAGCACACGAGGTCTGAATTAACTAATAATGGCTGTTGTTCGAAGGCAAACCTCGGGGAAATAAACCCACTGGTGGTATTAAATATTGAATGAAGGATTTAAATCTATAAAAAAAACTATGAAATACATAAAATTACTACTAGCATTACTACTGTTTTGTATTTCATTTACTTCATGTAATACTAATTCAAAAACAGCTGACAATACAGAAACTGTTTACCAATGCCCAATGAAATGTGAAGGCGAAAAAACCTTTGCTTCAATGGGGAATTGTGCTGTTTGCAAAATGGATTTAAAAGCTTTAGAAAATATTGCTTCAAAAGATCCTTCGGACGATGCAATTTCAGATGAATCAATTTTTAATTTGACTTCTAAATGGAATACCGAAGAGGGGAAAACTATTGAATTAAAAGAACTGAAGGGGAAAACTATAGTAATGGTTATGATATATACTACATGTAAAGCAGCTTGCCCTCGCCTAGTTGCCGACATGAGAAATATTGAAAAAAAAATACCAAAAGAATATACCTCTGACTTACAATATGTTTTAGTTAGTATTGATCCAGAAAATGACAATCCTAAACGCTTAAAAGCATTTGCTATTGAGAATTTAATGGATGATGAACACTGGACATTTTTACAAGGAACAAAAACAAGTGTACGAGAATTTGCAAATGTTTTAGCAGTAAAATACAAGGAGATATCACCAATCGATTTCTCACACTCGAACATTATTAGTGTTTTTAACCCAGGAGGAGAATTAATCCATCAACAAGAAGGATTAGGAGTTGATAATAATGAAACTATTGCTAAAATTTTAGAAACTGTTAAAAACTAAAAATTGGCCCGAAAAGTAATATTATAAATAGGCTTTAATACGTCCTCAAAAAAACAAATATGAAGCCTCTTTGTATTAATATCTTTTTCAAACAATTTACCTAATTACTTTTTAGGCCTTTTTTTATAAAAATAAATAAATGACAGAAACAACAATTCATTTAAATAATACGGAAACTATAACAACTCCTTATTACAGACCTATAGCAAAAGAAATAGAAGTTTTTGAACATTGTTACATGCAAAAAATTCCATTTTTATTAAAAGGACCTACAGGAACTGGTAAATCACGTTTTATAGAATATATGGCTTATCAATTAGATAAAAAACTAATTACGGTAAGCTGTCATGAAGAAACTTCTTCTACTGATTTAATTGGTAGATATATCATAAAAGGAGCTGAAACAGTTTGGTTAGACGGTCCCCTAACGACGGCGGTTAAAACTGGTTCGATTTTATATTTGGATGAAATTGCCGAAGCTAGACCAGATGTTATTGTAGCTATTCATTCACTTACAGATCATAGGCGTGAATTATTTATCGATAAATTAGGAGAAACAGTAAAAGCAAATAAAGATTTTATGTTGGTAGCCTCATTTAATCCAGGGTATCAACGTGGCTTTAAAGAGTTAAAGCCTTCTACTAGACAACGTTTTGTAGCCGTGAGTTTTGAATATCCTACTGCTAAAAAAGAAACCGAAATAGTAATAAATGAAACTAATATACAAGAATCTGATGCACAAAAATTAGTGAATATCGCTAATAAAATAAGAAACTTAACTGAATTAGGATTAACCGAAACCGTTTCTACGAGATTGTTAGTAGATGCTGCAAAATTAATAGAATCTGGATTGCCTAAACGTTTAGCTGTACACGTTGCCGTTGTAGAGCCATTAACAGATGATTTAGAGGTGATTAATGCCCTTAATGACTTGTGCGACTTGATGATATAATTAGTTAAAATAAGCAGTGTCAGTTAATAGTTAGATAAATAACACTACTGAGCATTGAATAATGAACATTGAAGCCCCTAAGCTATGTTTGAGTTTGAACCAGATGAATATCTCTTTACAAAATTTGCGAATTATTTTAAACGACGCAAGAAAATAAAAGATGCAAGTATAGCTCATGCAGTAAATTTAAACGATATAAAACCTCGTTTAACCATTTTCGCTCGTGCTATAACAGGAAAGTCTGTAGAAATCTATCCTGCTGAACGAGAAGGTGGTTATAAAAACAATAACTTTTTTTTACCAGCAACGTATGCTGAGTTTAATGTCTCTGAAGAGAACGTTTCTTTTTACTTATTTAGAGTACTGTATTTATCTGTTCAAAAGAATTTAGATCTAAACTGGGAAGATGAAATTGAACATACACTTGAAGATTCTCAAAAACAAGCTTTAGATAGCTCTCCAAAAATTTTGGAAGACTTATTTAACGAGTTTCCTATAACCGAAAAATATTATCAAAAATTCATTCAGTATTATACTGTAAAAGTCAAAAAGAACACATCTCCTGACTATTCATTCATTTATGGAAAATGGATGAAGAATACTACTGAAGAATCTTCTAAGAATACATTAAACAACTTTTCAGAAAAAGTAAAAAAAGCTAATGAACAGCCAAAAACAACTCTAAACGCAAATGCTGTTGAAGAAATAATTTCCGTTCAGATTGATGAAAAACAATTAGAAGATGCAGTATTACAACATCAATTTGAAAAAGTAGAAACCGCTGATGAATTTGGAGGGAATTTTAGAGACATGGATGGCGAAGATGAACTAAACGATCACGCCAACGCACTGGAAGATATAAACATGAAATATACTGTTAGAGTTGATGATACTGCTCATTCAGTTTATCAAGCAGATTTTGTAGAAAACACTACCATAGCAGAGAGTGCAGAGAGAAATGAAAAAGGGTATTTTGTACCTTATGATGAGTGGGATTATACAAAACGTGCTTATAAAGAGCAGTTCTGTAAAGTATATCCAAAAACCATATTAAAAACAGATGTTTCTTATTATAAAAAGGCACTATCGGAAAACCACTCTACCCTACTCGGTTTACGTAAAATGTTGAGTACCGTTGACAATAAATATCAGCAACAACGCAGACAAACTCAGGGTGAAGAATTTGATTTGGATGCCATTACTGATTTGTTTGTTGATATAAAATCTGGGTTTACTCCATCAGAAAAAATATACTTATCCAAAAGAAAAAAAGAAAAAGACTTATCTATTTTATTACTCTTAGACAGTAGTCTATCGAGTGATGGATATGCAGCCGGAAACCGTGTAATTGATGTCGAAAAACAAGTTGCTATTTTATTTGGAGAAATATTAGACGAGTTTAATATCGATTTTTCTATCAACTCTTTTTATTCAAAAACCAGAAACCATTCTAGTTATATCACCATGAAAGGTTTTGATGATGATTGGAACAAAGCTAAATTTAAAATTGGTGCTATTGAACCAAGTGGCTATACCCGTATAGGTCCAGCCTTAAGACATTCTGGAGCTTTATTAGAGAAACGAAACACCAAAAATAAATGGGTGATTCTTATTTCTGACGGAAAACCAAATGACTATGATAAATACGAAGGAAAATATGGTATAAATGATATTAAACAAGCTTTAAGAGAATTAAACGAAAAAAATATTAATTCTTATGCCCTAGCGATTGAAGCACAAGCGAAGTATTATTTACCTCAAATGTTTGGGCAAAATCATTATCAAATTTTAACAACCCCTGTAGAGTTATTACAATCATTAGTAAAACTTTACGAAAAAATAAAACATCAAAAATAATGAACTCATTTTTGCCAGAAGTTGAAAAGTTACCTGAAGGACATCCTATAAAGGTATATTATCATGAAGGACAATTAATTCAAGACCTTTTATTAGAATTATATGATGTTGATATTGCTGAAGATTTCCAGAAATACTTTAACATATTTAATCAGCTAACTACTATAGAAAAACGATTTGCAAGAAAAGAAAATCAGTTGTTTCCATATTTAGAAAAACATGGTTGGAACGGTCCTAGTCAAGGAATGTGGTCCTTTCATGATAATTTAAGAGACCAGATACGCTTGTTAAATACGCATAACTCAGAAAAAAATATGGCAATGATAATTGAAAATGTACCGTATTTAATCGAGGGTATAAAACGATTATTGGTTATTGAAGACATGCGACTTTTTCCTAATGCTATGGAAATGCTTACCGAAAATGAATGGAAAGAATTTTATGTTGGTGATGAAGAAATGGGATGGATGTTAGCAGAAAAGCCTGTGCCCTATCCAGCTAAGGAAGCAACTTATGTTCACCCGAGTGACGATTTTACGGAGCGTGAACTGTCATTCTCATTAGAAGATACTTTTCATTATGATGAAGGATATATGAGTCCAAGTCAAGTAAATCTTTTACTTCGTTTTTTACCCGTAGATATTACTTATGTAGATGAAAACGATAAAGTTATTTTTTATAACCGAGGAGATGATAGAGTTTTTCCAAGAAGCAAAGGAATTATTGGTAGAGAAGTTCGTTTTTGCCACCCACCAAAAAGTGTGGATATGGTTTTAAGAATTGTAGACGAGTTTAGGGCTGGTACAAAAGATGTAGCTGAGTTTTGGTTTAATTTCAAAGGTCGTATAATTCATATCAGATACTTTGCTATTAGAGATGATAATAAAGAATATAAAGGGGTAATTGAAATGTCTCAAGACATTACAGATATTCAAAAATTAGAAGGTCAAAAACGATTATTAGATTGGGATTAAACAAATATATAAATGAAAACAGCTGCTAGCATAAACATAAAAAACATTTACTATCCGCCAGGAGGTATTTTAATGTGGATTATTATTTACTTGGAACTTATCACTTTTAGTTTAGCATTATTAGCAATGGTTTTCTATAATATTAAAGATTCAGAATCATTTCATAATTCAAGACTTTTATTAAACCCCACTTATGGGATGGTTAATACTATTTTTCTATTAACCAGTGGTTTCTTTATGGCTTTAAGCGTTAAAGCATTGAAGCTGAAAAGCAAACAAAAAGCCAAACAGTACTTAATAATAACGATCTTATTAGGAAGTTTCTTTTTAGCACTAAAAGGGGTTGAATATTATGAGAAACTAGAAGCAGGTTTAAACATGGGATACAACACCTTTTTTAGCTTTTATTGGATGCTGACCTTATTTCATGTAATCCACGTCATTGTTGGTTTGGTTATTTTAATTTCAGTGTATTTTGGAATTAAAAAAGAAACCTCAACCACTAATATAGAAGATGTTGAAGCTAGTGCTACTTTTTGGCATATGTGCGATTTGATTTGGTTGCTACTTTTTCCGATAATTTATCTGCTTTTTTAAAATGAACAAAACTTCAATTATCACCTGGGTTATCTTAATAGTGTTAACTATAGCGTCTGCCCTATTATCTGGTATTCAAAGTAAATATACTGTATTGCTTATAATGATTATATCGGCTTTAAAGTTTATTGGTGTAGCATTTCAGTTTATGGAACTAAAAAAGGCACATACCTTTTGGAGAACATTACTAGTAAGTTTTTTAGCAATATATACAATGCTAATATTAATTATTATCTAACATTATGAAAGCCAAGAAAAATATTGGAGTTATAGCTATTTTACTAACGGTATTTGCCGTTTACAACTTCTTTATTTATACCTCAACAAATCAGGTGGTTCCAATTAAATTATCTACAAAGGCAATTAAAGGACAACAATTATGGCAAAACAATAATTGCTGGTCCTGTCATCAAATTTATGGGCTTGGAGGATATTTAGGTCCTGATTTAACTAACATCTATTCTGATTCATTAAAAGGACCTAATTATATAAAAGCATTTTTAAATAGTGGTATAAAATCGATGCCAAAATTTAATTTCACTGATGATGAATCTGAAGCTATAGTTGCCTATTTAAAAACTATTGATAGTACAGGATATTATCCTAATTATGACGCAGAAATACAAGCAAATGGTTGGGTAAAATTAAAATATAAAGATGAAAAATAAAATCGGATTAGTTTTTTTAGTTGCATCCCTTTTTGCTTTAGTACTAGGGATCTTTTTTGGGTTGTTTGCATCCTTACAATATATCATTCCAGGTTTCTTTAAGGAGTATATTCCATTTAGTAAAATGCGTCCGTTTCATGTAACAACCGTTATATCGTGGATTATTCTTTGCGCTACCGGAAGTATTTACTTTTTTATAACTAATACAGAAAAATTAAAGCTGTTTTCTAATAAATTACCTAAAGTACATTTAATTATTTTTCTTATTACTGCTATTGGAATCTATTTCTCTTTTTTATCAGGAAAAATGGAAGGTAGAGAATATTTAGCCTATACCCCTATTTTAACAACACCAATACTTATAGGCTGGATTATGTTTGGTGTTAATTATTTTAAAACACTAAGAAAGCAAGTTAAAAACTGGCCTGTATATTACTGGATGTGGGGAACAGGTATTATTTTTATGATCTATCATTTATGCGAAGCTCATTTATGGTTGATTCCCTCCTTTAGAATACATTTTATCAAAGATATTTCAGTACAATGGAAATCTTACGGATCATTTGTAGGATCTTGGAATATGTTAGTATATGGTATTGCAATATATCTAATGTCCAAAATAAAGAATGACAATACTATAGCCTTTGGTAAAAAAACATTTTTCTTTTACTTTTTAGGCTTAACAAACCTAATGTTTGGCTGGGCACATCACACCTATGTAATACCTATGCAACCATGGATACGTTATGTGGCTTATGGTGTTTCTATGACCGAATGGATTTTGTTAATTCATATTATCTACAGTTGGAAGAAATCCCTTAGTAAAGAGAAAAAGAAAGAGTTTTCGCTTGCTTACCGATTTTTAATTTCTGCTGATATTTGGGTTTTTATAAACCTTGTTCTAGCACTTTTATTTTCCATTCCGGCAATTAACTTTTTCACCCATGGAACACATATTACTGTAGCTCATTCAATGGGAACTACCATAGGAATTAATACATCTATACTACTAGGTTCAATATTCTTTATTGTTTCAAAATTAAATTTAAAAAACCGATTGAGGATAATAAGAATAAAACGAAGTATTGTTTTATATAATATTACTTTATTTCTGTTTTTTGTTACGTTACTTTTTGCTGGTGTAAAGCGTAGTAATTGGATATACTTTACAAAAAACATACAATTTTCTGAAATGCAAGATTCTTTATATGGAGTTTATAGTGCCTTTTTTACTTTTGGTGTAATATTGGTTATTTCTATACTAGTCATTATAATTCCATTACTAGTAACACTTATAAAAAGTGTTCGCACTAAAGAAATACCTGAGGAAGTAAAATTAAAAAGAACATAACGAAGAACTATTAAATATCTATATACTTCAATGAAATATGTCTGCCTTTAAGTTTTATCTCGTCAACAAATTCTTGAATAGTTTTATCTTTAAAATCCTTAAAAAGTTTTTCCTTAAAAGGAGCAACAGTAAAGTGTACCGGACAAGGATTTTTATCATCACAAGATGATAAGCCCATAAAGCATTTGTCAAACTTATCGGTACCATCTATACATTTTATGATATCCCAAACAGAATTTTTTAGATTATTTTCATCTAAATAAAAACCACCTGTTGGTCCTTTTGCAGAAGATACTAGCTTATTTCTAGTCAGTTGCTGTAATAATTTTGCTAAAAATGGCTGTGGCGTTTCTAATTCGGCTGCTATTTTTTTCACCCCAAATTTTTTATTCTCCTTATTATTTATAGCTAAATATAAAATTGAACGAATGGCATATTTACACGCATTAGAAAGCATAAAAAGTCTTTTTTATATCAAATATAATATAAAAAAGACTTTTTTATCTTTAAAGATTAATCAATTACAATATGTTTAACTTTACCATGCAATCTTTCATCATGGCATATGTACGCTCAATATCATTATCTAATCCTATAGAGAAACGGATTAACCCACCTGTTAAGCCCATTTCTACTTGTTCCTCTTCAGGTATTTCAGATGAAGTAGACGTGCCAGGAGCACTAAATAATGTTTTGTAAAACCCTAAACTGACAGCCAAATACCCTAAGTTTTTCTTTTGCATAAGCTCCATTAAAGCATTTGCTTTTTCCAAAGTTCCTACATCAATAGTCAACATACCTCCAAATCCGTATTCCTTATTCATCATAGATTTGAAAATATCATGTGAAGGGTGTGATTTCAATCCTGGATAAACTGTTTTTAAGCCATCTTTTTCAAATTTATCGGCTAAAAAAGCAGTATTATAACTGTGCTGTTTCATACGTAAATGAAGCGTTCGCATGTTCTTTAAAATAGAAGAAGAACGAAGACTGTCCATAGAAGTTCCTAATAACATACTGGTACCATCGATCACACTTTTTAATGAATTGATAAAATCTGTAGTTCCACATACAACACCTCCCATAGTGTCTGAAGTTCCATTAATAAATTTTGTTAAACTATGAATTACAACATCTGCTCCATGCTGTATAGGAGAAATTAATAATGGTGAGAACGTATTATCTACCACTAATTTTAAATTATACTTCTTTGCTAATGCAGCTAAACCCTTTATATCTGCCACTTCTAACAATGGATTACTAACCGATTCGCAATACAACAATTTGGTGTTTTTGTTTATGGCAGCCTCAACCTTCTCCAATTTAGTGATATCAACAAATGAAGTTGAAATCGCAAAACGTGGAGCAACATTTTTTAATAATGCATAGGTACCACCATAAATTGTTCTACTAGATACTACATGGTCCCCTGCTCCACAAATTTGAAGTATCGTTGGAGTAATCGCTCCCATACCAGAACTAGCTACATTAGCAGATTCTGTTCCCTCCATTGCCGCTAATGCTTCACCTAAATATAAATTACTTGGAGATGTATGTCTAGAATATAAATAACATCCATCAGTATTACCTTCAAAAGTATCAAACATAGTTTTTGCTTCTAAAAAAGTGTATGTTGACGAGTCAGATATAGATGGATTTACTCCACCAAATTCTCCAAAGTATTGTAAATCTTGAATATTGTTTGCAGGTTTAAATGACATAATTTTATTTTTTAAATTAAAAAAGTAGTTTTATTTAAAAATGACTCATTTTAAAACTAAAATTATTAAAGGTATATAATTCTTAGTTTTTCGTCATTTATTTTTCAATTCGTATTCTAACATCTACAGCAGTTATATGCTTTTCTGTTCCCAATAAAGGATTGATATCCATTTCTATAATTTCCGGGGCTACTTGAACTAGCGCTGATAAACGCTGAATTATTTCAATAAAAAATAATTCATTAACCCCTTCTTTACCCCTAGCTCCTTTTATAAGCTTATATCCTCTTAATGAAGTAATCATTTTTTCAGCTTCCATTTTTGAAATAGGACTTAAACCTGCTGCAACATCATTTAATACTTCTATATATATTCCGCCAAGTCCGCATAAAATGGTGTGATCAAAACCAGGCTCTTTTTTAACTCCTACAAAAAGTTCTAGTCCAGATAACATAGGTTGTACCATCACTCCTGTAGCTTCATTAATTTTCATTAATTTATCAAAATTAACACCTACTTCTTCTAAAGTATTTACGTTTAACAATACTCCTTGAACATCCGATTTATGTAATGGCCCAACAACTTTCATCACCAACGGGAAAGAAATATCCTTAATTTTTGATAACAATACTTCTTTTGAAGATTCCACTATTTCTTTTACAATAGAAATGCCTGCAGCTTCCATTACCAAAGAAGTCGTTTCCGGAGTTAAGTATCCATCAGTAACATTATCAATGATGGCTCTTATTTTTTCAGATTCAATACTTGGTAATTCAACTATTGATTCGGTAGGCATTGGTGTTTTACAAACTTGAGTTAGTGCTTTTCCTAAAAGTACCTCATCTGGAAAATTAATATTCCCTTTATCTAAAAATGTTTGAATCTCTTTTCTTGCATTAACTACTGATGGCAATACTGGAAAAATTGGTTTTTTACATACATCCAATTTAACACTCAACACATTATATACATTTTCCACGTCAAATAATCCTGGACTACCAAACACTACGACCATAGCATCAATAAAATCAAATTTATGCTCGCAGTAATCTATAATTATCCCCAGTTGTTCTGCAGTTCCTGTTGCAAGAAAATCAATAGGATTACTTATAGATGATCCCGGATATAAAAACGACTCCAATTTATTTGCGTCTGGCCCTTCTATTGAAGGAACTTTTAATCCTCCTTTAGAAAGTTGATCTGCCAACATAACTGCTGAACCGCCTGCATGAGTGATAATAGCTATATTTTTACCATTTACTTTTTTATAGTTAAAAATTGAGGCTACACTAAGTAATTCTTCCCTACTGGTACAATATACAATTCCAGCTTTTTTAAATAAGGCTCTAATAGTTACGTCTGAACTTGCTATTGCTCCTGTATGCGAGGTAGCCGCTCTACTACCTTCTGCGGTACTTCCTGCTTTTATAGCTGCAATTCTCACTCCTTTATTTATTAGTGAAGCAGCGTGCTTTAGCATTTTTTTAGGATTAGAGATTGACTCTAAATACAGTAGTTTAATAGAAGAATCTGTTTCACTATTATAATTGTTATCCATGTACTCTAAAACGTCCTCAACAGAAGTTTGTGCTGCATTCCCTATAGAATATACATTTGCAAATTTTACTCCTAAAGACATTCCTGCCTCCATTATAAAAACGGCTGTTGCTCCTGAACTGGAAATTAAATCACACCCCTTAGCATGAAATTCCGGAATTGGTAAGGTAAAGACTCCTTTATAATTCTTATTTAAAACCCCAATACAATTAGGACCAATTAAACAACCTCCTACACTATTGACTATTTTTACAATTTCTTCTTCTAGATTACTTCCTAAGTCATTAGTTTCAGAAAAACCTGCAGAAATTATTATAAATGCTTTTGTGCCTTTTTCCTTAGCTAAAGTTTTTATAGTTTCTAAACAATATTTTGCAGCAATAGCTAATATTGCTAAGTCTGTTTTTGGAATATCATTTACTGATGAAAAACTTTCAACTCCTTGAACTTCCTTTTCTTTAGGGTTTACAACCGATAAACGACCTTTATACTTTCCGTCAAGAATGTTTTTAACAATTTTACCTCCAGGTTTCTTGATGTCATTAGACCCACCTATTATTACAATACTATCTGGCTTTATTAATTGCTTATTTAACATATCAAAATAATTTTAGCGTAAAATTAAGATTGTTCCTTGACATATTAAATGATATAAATCACCTTACCCTCGATAGTTAGCCATGATTAATATCATATTTCAATTCAACAAATATTCAGAAATTTGTAGTTCAATGAATCGATTTATGAAGATGAATTTAAAAGATAAAATTACACAACTTAAAAAAGAAAAGAACGCAGTTATATTAGCACATTACTATCAAGAACCTGCAATACAAGACATTGCAGATTATGTAGGTGATAGTTTAGGTTTGTCACAAAAAGCCGCAGAAACTGACGCAGAAATTATTGTATTTGCAGGAGTTCATTTTATGGCTGAAACCGCTAAAATATTAAATCCAAACAAGATAGTTGTTTTACCTGATTTAGAAGCTGGTTGCTCGTTGGCAGAATCATGTCCACCTAAAGAATTTGAAAAATTTGTAAAAACACATCCTAATCATACTGTTATCACTTATGTAAACTGTAGTGCAGAAGTAAAAGCATTAACGGATATTGTTTGTACTTCTTCAAATGCGCTCAAAATTGTAGAATCAATCCCCAAAAACACCCCTATCATTTTTGCTCCAGATAGGAATTTAGGTAAGTATATCATGCAACAAACAGGTAGAGATATGCTACTTTGGGATGGTAGTTGTGTTGTTCATGAGGCTTTTTCTTTTGAAAAACTTTTGGCATTGCATAAAGAATATCCTGATTATAAAATTATTGCCCATCCAGAATCTGAAGAACATATTCTTAAAACAGCAACTTATGTAGGATCTACTTCTGGAATGATAAATTATGTTAAGCAACATGCCCATGAAAAATTTATTGTTGCTACTGAAGCAGGAATTTTACATAAAATGCAACAGGAAGTTCCCAATACAGAATTGATTCCTGCTCCTGCTAAAGAAGATAACACGTGTGCCTGTAGCGAATGTGCTTATATGAAAGTAAATACTATGCAAAAATTATATGATTGCTTACTAAATGAAAGTCCGAAAATTGATGTTGCAGAAGATATTCGTGAAAAAGCATTACTACCAATTAAGCGCATGCTAGAACTCTCTAAGTAACATGATAACAACAAATTATTTAGTTATAGGATCTGGAGTAGCAGGATTAACATTTGCAGTTAAGATTGCTGAAAAATTCCCTGATAAAAACATTACCATTATTACTAAAAGTAATGAGGAAGAGTCAAATACTAAATATGCTCAAGGTGGAGTTGCTGTAGTTTTAGATAAGGAAGAAGATTCATATCAAAAACACATTCAAGACACGCTTATTGCTGGTGACGGATTGTGTGATGTTACGGTTGTAGATATGGTAATAAAAGAAGGTCCTAAACGTTTTAAAGAATTAATTCATTGGGGGGCTAATTTTGATATTGACACCAATGGGAATTTTGATTTAGGCAAAGAAGGAGGACATTCAGAATGTCGAGTAGTACATCATAAAGATATCACTGGTTACGAAATAGAGCGTTCTTTATTGCAGCGTGTGCATCAGCTAAAAAATGTATCGATATTAACACATCACTTTGCAATAGACCTTATTACTGAACATCACTTAAAAACATCTAATCCAACACAATTATCCTGTTATGGTGCATATGTACTTGATGAGAAAACTGGTGAAATTATTACTATAAAAGCTAAAAATACGGTATTGGCTTCTGGAGGTATTGGTAATATATATGGACATACCACAAACCCTATAATCGCTACTGGAGACGGTATTGCTATGGCTTATCGTGCTAAAGCCCAAATTAAGGATATGGAATTTATTCAGTTCCACCCTACTGTTTTGTATAATTCAGATGGAGGATCTTCTTTTTTAATTTCTGAAGCTGTTAGAGGTTTTGGAGCCTATTTACGTGATAAAAAAGGACATAGATTTATGCCTGATTATGATTCACGAGCCGAATTGGCTTCAAGGGATATTGTATCTCAATGTATTGATAAAGAATTAAAAAAATCTGGAGATGAGAATGTGTATTTAGATTGTTCTCATTTGGATATGGAAAACTTTAAAGAACATTTTCCAAATATTCACGACAAGTGTAAAAGCCTAGGTATTGATATAGCAAAGGATTGGATTCCTATAATACCTGCATCACATTATCTATGTGGTGGCATAGTAGTAGACAAAAATGGAAAAACAAGTGTTCAAAATTTATTTTCTTGTGGAGAATCTTCCAGAACAGGTTTACACGGAGCAAACAGACTTGCATCAAACTCTCTATTAGAAGCTCTTGTTTATGCTCATAATATTTACAAATACCTTTTAACTAACGAAAGAGATATAACTAATCCTGAAATCCCTGAATGGTATGAAAAAGGTATAAGTATCAACAAAGAGCATATTTTAATTCAACACAATCTTAAAAAATTACAAGCATTGATGCAAAATTATGCTGGTATCGTACGTAATAATAATCATTTAAATGAGGCTATAACACTTTTAGATAGTATCTATAAAGAAGTTGATGAATTATATCAAACCGCTAAAGTGAATACGTCACTTTGTGAATTGCGAAATATGATAAATGTTGCTCATTTAATCATTAGCCAATCATTAACTAGAAATAATAATAAAGGGGGATATTATAATATAGATAATTTATAAAACTACACCATGAATCAACTAATCAAAACAAGTATTGATAATGCAATCTCATATCAAGAGTACAGTAATTTAATTACAAAAAAAGTTTCTAAAAAAAGTGCTACAGGAAATGAACAAACTCAGGAACGTATTGAGTTTACTAAGCTTAATTCCAGCAGAATGCGAAGAATAAATAAAACTATTGCGCTTACAGATGAAGCCATTAATGTTTTTAATAACGTTCGTAAACAAACTTGGGTGGTTTTATGTGAAAGCTGGTGTAGCGATTCAGCCCATACATTACCTGTATTAAACAAGATAGCTGAAAATAGTGATCAAATTGATATAAAAATTGTGTTACGAGATGAAAATATAGATCTCATGAATGCATTCTTAACTAACAGCTCTCAAGCCATACCTAAATTAATAATGGTTGACGAAAGTTATTGTTTAATAAACGTTTGGGGACCACGTTCTAAGGCTGCTACTCATTTAGCTTTAGACTATAAAAAAGAATTTGGATGTATCGATTCCGAATTTAAAAGGAACCTACAAATTTGGTATAATAAAGATCAAGGAATTTCTATTGTATCTGATTTAGTAAAACTTATTAAAAAGTCATCAGTACGTGCACACGAATAAATTAAATTAACATTTGTTACTTTTTTTTATAACATGATAATAATCAGTCTTTAAAACTGAAAAACAGTTGATATTTGCTACAATAGCTTTGATAACATTAAGAACACTAATACTTTATCAAACTTTTTTAAAAACATTTATAATTGATGATACTAATTTGTATCACTATCTAAAACAACAAAGCAAATGAAAAAACATTCGTTTCACATCCCAGTAATGGGTATTGGCTTTACTATTGACACTCCTTTAAAGGTTTCACAATACGGAATGGATTCTGTAATATCTTTGGTTGATGATATGCTTCTAGAAAAACTAAGGAAAATGTATTGCAACAAATTTGAAATGCAGTATCAAGAAATATCGGATAAAATTGACGATTTTAGAGCCAAAAGAATTACTTCTTACCTTAATATGCTTAACAGTGTAGCTGAGAAAAAATTTAATGAACTTAAAAATTCTGCCATTGAAACTAGTACAGGAATAAAGCAATATTTTAATATGCTTCCCGATACTTCAAGTCTAAAAAAAGAATTCAAACGTTTAACCGCAGATCATTTTAATGCAGAAGAAATTAAATCATGGGTTAAAGATAACATATCAATGGGTAGCATTGATGTTAATATAATGACCAAACTTGATAAAGAAAATTATGCTAATAAAGAACAGCTTCCTGTTGAGTTTAATGATGCACATGCGGCTTTAAGAGGGTATGCAAATAGTGATTTATCTTCTTCAATAGTACTATCAGCAGGAATGAACCCTCGCTTATATGCCTATATGGAGCAATTTAACGATTTCTTTCCTGATGAAAATGGTGCTATTAAAAAGAAAATTATTTTAAAAGTTAGTGATTACAGATCTGCATTAATTCAAGGGAAGTTTTTAGCTAAAAAAGGCCTATGGGTTTCTGAATACAGAATTGAATCTGGTTTAAATTGTGGTGGACATGCATTTGCTACCGATGGGTATTTATTAGGTCCTGTATTATCCGAGTTTAAAGAAAAACGTGAAGAATTAAGAACTACTATCCAGGATTTATTATTACAAACATTTACAACTAAAAGTAGAGCTATACCAAAAGAGGATCTTTCAATTAAAATTACCGCTCAAGGTGGTGTAGGTACTGCTGAAGAGCATCAATTTTTACTTGACCATTATAATGTTGATTCTGTAGGTTGGGGATCACCATTTTTATTAGTTCCTGAAGCTACTACAGTTGATAAGGATACGATGACTAAATTAAAAGAGGCAAAAGAGAAAGATATTTACTTAAGTGACATTTCCCCTTTAGGTGTACCATTTAATAATTTGAGAGGGAATACTAAAGATCTTGAAAAAGAGAAAAATCTTGAAAAAGGTAGGCCCGGGAGTTCTTGTCCTAGAAAACTTGTTTTGCTAAACAAAGAGTTTAAAGATACAGGTTTATGCGTTGCTTCACGTGAATATCAATATTTAAAGCTTAAAGAACTAGATAGTAAACAATTACCTTCAAAAGAACATGATAAGGAGTTTAATAAAATAACAGTAAAATCATGTACCTGTGTTGGTTTAGGTACTTCTGCACTAATTAATCACGGTATTGACACAAAAACTGAAGGTAACGGTGTGTCTGTATGTCCAGGGCCAAATATGGCTTATTTTTCAAAGGAAATCAGCTTAAATGAAATGACTGATCATATTTATGGAGAGTCTAATGTGATTAGTAGAACAGATAGACCAAATATGTTTACTAAAGAGTTGACTATTTATATCGACTATTTAAAGAATCAGATTGAAGAATCAAAAGACGCTATGACCACCAAACAAAAAAAATATCTTCAAAAATTTACAAAGAATTTAAATGAAGGAATCAGTTATTATCAAGATTTATTTAGCAATTTAAATGCTTCTTTTCAAGAAACAAAATCTGCAGTACTAAATGATTTGAATTCAAATAATAAAGTTTTAGCATTATTATCTATAGAGATCAATAATTTATAAGCTCAAAAATTAATTACAAAAAAAGCTTCTATTTATAAATAGAAGTTTTTTTGTAATATTCGTTACTTTTATTTTACGCATCTAAATCCTAAATTCTGCATCGTATATTTTGCCTTTAAACTACCTCTAACAGCATAACGCATAAAAGCAGCATAATTCATTAAGTCAGTTGCTCCTACTGCTGCACTTCCGCAAAATAAATTACTGTCATTGTCAACATCTTTACGAGATTCTCCGGAAACTAATACCGAATTAAAATCGGAAGTCCACTCCCAAACAAGTCCATGTAAATCATACACATTCCAATAATTTTTAAATGTTGAGCCTATCACATTATTAAACGTTTTTGGTTTTTCATACCAAGATAGAATATATTCATTGTAGGTCTTTATTTGTCTTGCGTCAGGGTTAGTTTCATTTGCCATTGCAACATATTCCCATTCATCTACTGTAGGCAATCGTTTTCCTTGACATTCACAATAAGCATTTGCCGCAAACCATGATATGTTAGTTATTGGTGCTTTTAATGACTGTGATGCCCCTAAAGCAGTATTTGAAGTCCATTTAATTAGATAACTTTTATCAGCAAACAATCTAATAACTTTTGACCTTTTCCATTGTGGGTATTTTTTTACAAATTCCAAATATTCTTGATTTGTAACTGGGTAAACATCCATTTTAAAGTCTAATATGGTAACCTGCAATGAATCTCTTCCATAGAGCGGCGTGTAAGTATCACCTTTTATAGGAACCATTTCAGATTGGCAATACCCAATTGTCCAAAAAAAGAATAAAACACCTATTGTTAATTTTAAAATTGTATTCATTGATTTAAGAATATTAGTGACATTAGCTGTTCTTTAACAGTTAAAAAAACAACATAGTCCTCAGGTAAAGGTAACTTTTTCACTTAATAATTCACATGACATATATCATGCTAAAAACTATACTATAAATAAGTCATTACAAAATATGATAGATCAAAAACATCAGTATATACCAAGTAGTAACCGCGTAAAAACCCCTGTTTTTGGCTAAAACAACTCAAAATCAACAAAAAAACAAATGTTTGTAGATTATTAATTTATACATTTAAATTTAAATTAGAAAATATATAACATATGGCATTTCCAACTTCTGTGAACGATCAAATAACAGATTCAGTAACTCAATCAAATATTTCTGTTCTCTCAAATGCAGCTCCTGTTGCTTTAAGTAGTTTATATCAAGTACTTTCAAGTGCTTTGTCTTTAGCTATTCAAAATGCAGTAACTAATCAACAGCAATTAAATACTATTAGTAATGCAGCAACTGCTAATTGCGTAAACTATTTACTAGAAACAACTAATAACAATAAATAATAACACTTAAAATATACAACTATGGCATTTCCAACAGCAGTAAACAGTCAAATTACAGATTCAGTAACACAATCAAATGTAAAAGTTTTAGGTAATGCTCCAGCAGTAGCTATGGGTAATCTATATCAATCAATAGCTAGTTCAACTGGAGCATCATCACAAAATGCTGTAACTAATCAGCAAAACGCAAATACTTTAACACAAGCAGTAACTACTAAGTGTGTTGAAAAAATATTAGCTAAGTAAATTTATGAATGTTACAGAAGAAAACAAGCAAACAAAATCAGCTATTAACAATCAAATAGCTGATTCAGTTTCAACCGTTCATGAACTATTAAAAAAACATGGAGATGATAATCTTAGCATTATGGCACATCAAGTAATGACACAAGCTACTGGTATGGCCATGTTAAATTTAGTAAACCAGCAACAACAGTTATATACTTTACAAAATACTGTTACTACAGTTGCTATAAAGTCAATGTTAGCTTCTAATCCTGAAGAAGCTGTTAAGTTAATGAACGAAACAGTAAAGAATAATAACTTTACCGAAAACTATAAAGAAATTAAAAAAATGATGGATGAACTTAGTAGTTCTTATAGTGTGGTTAGAGAAAAAGAATCAGAAAAAAGTAAATAACCTCTAGGTTTGATAATATTTTATAATCAAATGGAAAAGACAAAAAAGAACACTGCTTCAAAAAAAACAAGGCAAACAGATCAGACTGATAGTATACAAAAAAGCATTCCTGAAAAAGAAATTTTCCAATACTCAATGGATGATGTAATTAAAGCTCAAAAAATTGCAGAAAAAGCTGTAATAGATTCTATTAATAATTTAAATTAAAACTCTATGAAGTTAAATTATTGTAAAAAAGCATTAATTGCATTAACAATAACATTAGTCGCATGCCAATCAAAAAAGACTACCGAAAATAAGGGGATTATAACTAGTTCTGTTACATCAACAACTATTAAGAGTAATATTAATTCTTACGGTTTAGATGTTTCTAAATATCAAGGCAATGAAATAGAACTTCTGAATAAAAAATCAGATAGTCTGAGTTTTATAATATGTAAAGCTACAGAAGGGATTACATATACTGATCCAAAATTTAGTGAAAATTGGAGAATGATTTTAAATAAGGGGTTTATAAGGGGAGCGTACCACTTTTACAGAAGTGATGACAACCCTGAAGATCAAGCAGCAAACTATTTAAAAGCAATTGTTGGTTTACAAAACACAGACTTTCCTCCTATAATAGATTTTGAAGAAGGCGGTATTATTAAAAACCAAACAGTAGAACAAATTCAAGAAGCTTTACTCCTATTTTTAAAAAAAATTGAAGTTAAAATGAATAGGAAGCCTATTATTTATACTGATGTAAATACTGGGAATACATATTTAAATAACCCTGAATTTTCTAACTATCCCTTATGGATAGCAAACTATACAAATGGTAAACAACCAATACAGCCAGATACTTGGAAAGATAAAAAATGGACTCTTTGGCAAAAGTCTGCTAATTATAAAATTAAAACTATAGTTAATGATTTTGATATTTTTAATGGTAATATCGAAGAATTACAAAATTTCATTAAAAATAACTAAGTAAAAACACATATTATGAATTTTATTTATAACATATTATTTATAGTGCTTATCGTTAGTTGTAATAAAATAAAGAAAGAACATATTTCCAAAACGATTCAGAAGGACTATTTAGTTAAAAATAAAGACTCTGTACTTTTTAGTTTTACTTTTTTAGGATGTAATCGGGTTGATAGAAAACAACAGCATGACACAACTGTGACAAATGGTTCAACTGCTAATTTATCTGCTTTAAAAAGAATTTGGAAAGAGATAGCTGATTTAAATCGTAAACCAGACTTATTTTTTTTCTTAGGAGATATGGTATTAGCTGAATCTACTACTAATAATTTAAACAATCAGCTAGAGAGCTGGGTAAGTCTATATAATGATCCTACATTTAGTAAAATAAGCAAATCTGGAATTGAAATGGTTGCTATCCCAGGAAATCACGAAATGCTTTATTGGCATGATTATAATATCCCTAACCATGATGAATGGCCACTAAAAGGAGCTACAGAAATATGGATGAAACACATGAAAGATTATATGCCAACTGATCGTGAACATGTTAGAGGTCTTGATAGTATTAACAACCAAATGACATTTTCGTTTATTCGTCATAATGTAGGTTTTGTTTTAATGAATACGGATACTTATAATGAACCTACAAAAGAGAACCCGTACGGATTGGAAGGTCAAATCCCTACTCAATGGATTATAAATAAAGTTAACCAATACCAAAAGGATCCGAAAATTGACCATGTATTTGTTTTAGGTCATAAACCATATTATGTAAGTGGTAAACCAGAAACAGGGCATGCAGGAATACCTGACGGACCTATATTATGGCCAAAATTAAACGAAGCACATGTAGTGGCAATGTTATCCGCACATTTACACGATTATCAACGAATGCAACCAGGTAATAAAGGAACTTATCAAATTATTGCTGGTAATAGCGGAAGTCCAGGATCAGCAACGTTTTTTGGGTATTCAAAAATTGACATTATGAGTGATGGAACTATACGACTTAATTCAATGGGATATGACAAAGGTGATCCATATTATAAAGCAATGCCCAATAGCCCATCTACTGTTAGAGATAGTACAAATTTAACATGGTCAAAAAACACCAACCCTTACCTAAACAACTAATTTTAGCTCACTAATATTTGACTGGGCACTAGTAAAGAAACTAATTTAATTTTGAAAGATGCTATAAATTAATTGTTTTTATAAAACCTTAATTTTACAAAACTAATTGTAAGTGACATAGAAAATTATAATTCAGATTTGAAATACAATTTTAATTTAGAACAATACTTTGAAATATTTTTGTTAGTGCTAATGTATTTTTATATTTAAGTGTATTAATATTCATTTGAGCACTATCATAACTTTTTAATGGGATATGTGCCACAAGAATTTGTTTAGGTTTTATATGCTTCTCTATAATACTTCTTTGTTCTAATGAGCCTAGCTGCCAATAGGGCAAAATTGCTACATCAATATTTTCAAGATTGAATTGTACTAGATTTTTAACATCTATTTTTCCATCACCCAGATGAAGGATTTTTTTATTATTAATATGTACCAGATATGCTACATTTTCTGCTTCATTCCAGGGTTTATTACCAAAATGTTCAACTCTTAATACATCTATGGTAATTCCTTTAAACTTAATGGTTGTGCTTTTAAAAAATTCTGGTGTTTCTGATTTAATTCTATTTGAAATTTTCTCGTAATCAGAAAAATTTTCTTCAAAATTTGTAATTACCTCCTGTGGTCCTAAAAACAACGCCTTTTTATTTTTAAGCATGTGTTGACCAATATACTGAGCTTTAAAATGATCACCATGAACGTGAGTTGCCAAGATTAAGTTGATACCCAGATATGGGGGCTTTACTGATTTAAATTTTTCTAATTCTGAATCAGATAACACATCCAAATAATCAAACTCTTTAGTAAAGATAGCATCAATTAATATTTTGTATCCCTCCGATTTTATTAAAATCCCTTCATTAGCTAAATATTGAATTTCAGTGGTTTGAGATGTAGCTATATAAGAAGTAATGAATGCAAGTGCAATTATAAATTTATTCATTTTTTTCATTTTTTATTGAATGTTGAAAAGCTTTACTCATTTCTTTTAACTCTTTATTCAAGTTCTTGTTTTCAATTATTAATTGGTCAATCATCACTTGTTGTTCTTGTATAGCTTTAACAATTGGAACTGTAAATTCCGCATATCTTAATCCATAATGACTTTTGCTATTCATAGGTTTGTCAACTCCATGAAAATCATAACCAATAGCCTTGCTAGTTTTTTCAACTTCTTGAGCAATAAAACCTGATTGTAGCTCTTTTGTCTTATATAATTCGCTTTTACTTGAGCGTAAGGAGTCAGGAGTTTTATAAAATTTTGCTATTGCATTTATGTCCAAGTTATAGGTTACTGGACGTAGTTTTAAAATAAAATCTAAGCCACTAACATTTTCTTTTACATTCTTCTTGAATCTACCATCACTAACATTAGTCCAATTGGAAAAGCCACCTATACTAGTAACAATACTATTACCTAATCTAACTGAATTATCCGCTGTTGGAATAGCTCCATTCCCGATGCTTGTAGTGTTTTCTAAATCTGTAATAAGATTAGGACCAGCATTATACCCTATAGCAGTATTGTCACTACCTGTAATATTATTTTTTAATGCTTGACTACCTACTGCAGTATTATGTCCTCCCGAGGTATTACCATAAAGTGCTGCATATCCTCCTGCATGATTGCTTTGTCCACTGCTATTATTAGATAAGGCATCTAATCCAATTGCAGAATTTGCGCCACCACTAAGATTACTCCGTAATGCTCCAAACCCAACACTAGTATTATAAACTCCTGAATTATTAGAGTTTAATGCTTGGTATCCAATAGCTGTATTATAAAATCCGTTATCATTGCTAAACAAAGCTTCATACCCAACTGCAGTATTATAAAAACCTGAATTATTGGAATTACCAGAATTCTTTCCTAAAAATGTATTTCTATTATTTGATAAATTATCATTTACACCAGCTCCTTCACCTATGAACAAAGAATTACCCGTATTAATACTTTCCAATGTATTATTATTCATAATCCATTTTTGAGTACCTTCTAAGTAAAACCTTATAATATCCTCATCTGAGCTTTCTTCTACTTTTACTTCTGTATCATTATCGGTATCTACTAGTCCTTTTGAAATTAATTCTACCCATTGAGTACCATCATAAAACCAAAATGTTATAGTATCATTATCAAACACTAACAATCCCTTAGCTGGAGTTATAATATTATTGCGCTGTAAAGATGATAATCGAGGTATTAATACTCCTTTATCATTAGATTCAATGTCTAGTACTGATGACGAATTTGGTGTAGTAGTACCAATTCCTACTTGAGAATATGAGATAGGAACAAATAATAAAATGAATATTATTACTATAAATATTTTATACATTTTTTTAATTTTTTAAGCAATTTAGTAGCTTTTTTTATTCTCATCATATTAGTACAATATGAATAATAAATATTCACACATATTTAACATGTTTTTAGATTATAGCTGCATTTTCTCATTTTTTTTTAGTTTTCGTTAACATTAAATAAATCTCTATTGTAATTAAAATTATTTTTCTCGTAAAGTATCATGTCAATAGATATCATAGTTCAATGTGTGATTTTACTTATCTTGTAACTTCATAAATTATGATCTTAACAGTTCTTAATACTAACTTTACCTTTTTTCTAAGAAATCATAGAAAATGTCATTTTTAATACTCGATGAAAATTCCTGATTACTAGGAAAGCACAACCATTTATCTGTAGTTTCTTTTGCAGATTTTACATCTTTCCAGTCAATAAGCCAAGTAAAAACACAGGGGTCTTTTGGTGATTGATACACTTCAAAACTTAATAACGTACCATCACTAAAGCTTTTCATTTCAGAAATTATTTTTTTATTGAGTGCTACAGCACCTTCAAGAAATTCTTCTTTAAATTTGAATATTGCTACTTCTTTACAGTTCATATTTTTTTTATTAAACTTAATCACCGGCATTGCGAGTTAAGCGAAAACCAACATAAAAATCGCGTTTGTTTGGATTGGAGCGTTGGCGATCTGCAGCTCGAGTGTGTTTACTACGCCCAGTAAATTGGCCACCTCGCTGTACTTTATATATTCCCGTTTCTGGTCCTTCCGGATTTATAGTATCCTTTGTAGTATCTTCTTGAAACCAATCTGAACACCATTCTAAAACATTCCCTTGCATATCGTAAAATCCCCAGGCATTTGGTTTTTTGCTGGCAACAGGATGTGATTGTATGCCAGAATTACCGCGATGCCAAACCATTGCACCTATATTACCACCATAGGGTTTTATACTTCCTGCCCTACAAGCAAATTCCCATTCTGCCTCAGTAGGAAGCCTAAATTTATTTTGTATTGTATTAATCTTTTTCAAAAAATCTTGTATATCACTAAATGAAACTTGATCTACAGGTAAATTATCACCTTTATTAAAACTTGGATTCACTTCCATTATTTTCTGCCATTGCAATTGTGTTAACTCAGTTTCTGCTAACCAATACCCTTTCGTTATAGTAACTTTATGTTGGGCTTCTCTTTCTGGTGTCCTACCCAACTCCTTGTATGGGCTTCCCATTATAAAAGCTCCAGGCTCAACCCAAATCATAGATATTGTAACTCCTTCAGCAAGCATAAAATCTTTCTTTTTGGAGATCTTATTTACTTTAAATGTTTTATCAAAACACTCAATAACAGTTCTTTTATTTTTTTTCTCCAATAAAGTAATACTAGGTTCAATAGAATTATAAAAAAAAGATAATAGCATTAAAAAGGATATAGATGTGATATTAATGTTCATATATTATAATATTAGTTAAAATGACCAAACAGGGTCAACCCCTTTAACAAACTCCTTAAATTCAGAGCCATCTAATTTTATTGTAGCAATTTTTCCGTTTTTAGATACAAACGTGATACGTGAACTGTCTGGAGAAAATGATAGTCGTGACCATTTATTAATACTCATAATTGTTTTAGCATTTGAACCGTCTGAATTTGCAATTACTAATTGTGAAGCTTTTGAATTCATAATAGCATATGCAATGAGTTTACCATCTTTAGAAAAAGTTACATTACCTAGGCCTAGGTCAGAATGCAGTATTATATTTTTATTATTTCCATTAATATTTGTTGTGATAATATCAGAACCTCCATTTGGATTTGTTGCTGTATAAATGATATATTTTCCATCTGGTGACCATTTTGGAGAACCTTCGTTCTCTGAAGTATTACTGATATTAACAATATTACTTCCATCTACATCCATTCTATAAATTTCATCATTATCAGAACGATTTGATACAAATACATAGTATTTTCCATTAGGCGACACTACTGAATTCCAAGTACTTGATGCTTTTGATTTAGGTTCTTTAGATATTCTTGTTTTGTTTAAACCATTCATGTTCATAATATATGTAGACATCCAACCATGACGAACAGGATCATATATGTAACCAATATTTCCAGATTTGGTTAAAGAAGGCCTTACACTGATTGGCGTATGACCTGGGACTTTGTAATCCGTTAATTGTTTGATATTACTACCATTAGTGTTCATACTGTGAATCTCTCTACTTTTTGAGAACACGATCTTTTCTTGAGCAAGAATATTTGGTTGTATTGCAGTAGTTAATATAAAGCTTGTTATTATTATTCTATAAATTTTCATTTTTCTTATTAATTATATTCGTTAATGTATCCAAACTATCGTCTTGATTGATGATGTTTGGTTAAAATTTCATGGCTCCTAATTCTACAAATAACTCCTACGCTCCCAAAAAGAAACCTATGTTAATTTCAGTTTTATTTCTTTTTTTAGATAGATGTAAGTAACTAAGGTAGATAGAATATCAGCAATTGGAAAAGACATCCAAACTCCATTTAGTCCATAAAATTTTGGTAGAATAAATACTAAAGGAATTAAGAATATACCTTGTTTTAATAAGGTCAAAAATAATGCAGGGATAGCTTTACCTGCTGCTTGGAAATATGCAGAACCAATTAATTGTGTTGTAATTACTGGTGTAGCTAAAAATGCTATAATTAAAGCATTTGGTGTTAAGTTTAATAAATCCTTATCTTCAGTGAAAATACCAACTAGTTCAGTTGGAAAACTCATTATTAAGATAAAAATTAAAGTAGCAATTCCTGTTCCAAAAATAATAGAAGTATTTATTGTTTGTTTAACTCTAATAGTATCATTTGCTCCATAATTGTATCCTGCAATTGGTAAAAAACCTTGAGTTACGCCTAAGACAGGAAATAATGCAAACATCATTACTCTATTAATAATTCCATATATAGCAATTGAAAGTTCTCCGCCATATATAAATAATGTATAATTCAATATAATTACTAGTAAACTAATGGTTCCCTGCCTTACAATTGTGACACAACCAATAGCGAGAATTTCTTTTAAAATTGAAAAGTTAATTGTAAAGTATTTAGGGATAATCCTTAATTTAGATTTTTTAGAAAGAAAAAACCACAATATAAATGCCCCAGAAACTCCATAAGAAATGGCAGTTGCTAAACCTGCACCATAGATTCCTAAATTCATGTATTTAATAAAAATTATATCTAGAATGATGTTCGCTATAGCGGGGAAAATCATCGTAAACATAGCATAATTAGGTTTTCCAACTGCTCTAACAACTGGATTTCCCATCATAGCAAAAGCTAAAAAAGGGATGCCCCAAATGATTACATGAAAATAATTAGTTGCTGGAATAATGATTTCGCCATTTGCTCCAAATAATTGAAGTATAGGCAAACAAAAATACGTTCCAATAAAAACAAAAAAGAAAGATAAACCAACAGTTAAACTTATCTGATTTCCAAATACTTCAAATGCTTTTGAGCTGTTTTGTGCCCCTAATGCTCTAGAAATAATAGAACTTCCTCCAATTCCAATTCCCATACCAATTGACGAAATTAGAAATGCAATTGGTAACACTACAGTAATTGCTGCAATTGCCATAACGCCAATCCAACGGCCTACAAATATGGTATCTACAATCATATTGATAGACATTACTAAAATACCGATAGAAGCCGGAATAGCTTGTTTTAGAAGTAGTTTACTAATTTTTTCTGTACCTAATTCATTAACATGTCTATTCATACTTTGCTTTAAATTTTATAACCTTGAAAACATGGATTTGTAAAAAGAAATGACAAATAGTTAAGAGTCCATGCCAATAAATTTATTTATTATTATATGTAAACTGTCGCTTTGATTGATGATGTTACTATAAGTTATTAATTCATCCAAAATGGAGTTATATCAGTATCCTTATTCTTTGTTATTTGTGTTAAATTAGCCCCATCTTTATCAACTATAAATAGTTCGAGATTTCCTTTATACATAAAGTTGAATACTATTTGCTTTCCATTTGGTGACCAAGAGGTTTTATAAGCCCACGCTCCACTCTTACCAAAACGATCCAATTTAAAAGGATCAGATTTAAAATTAGAAGTTAAATTTTTGATATCACTTCCATCAATATTCATTACATATAAGTTTACGGAACCACCTTTATCAGATAAATAGGCAATTTTGTTTTCAATTTTTGATGTTGAAGGCGCAAATGAAGCGCTCCAAGCATCTGTTAAATTTGTTGCCTCACCTCCATTAATAGGTTTAATCAAAATATCATAATTCCAACCTTGCTTAGAAGTAAATACTATGTGTTTTCCATCCTTAGACCAACATGGTGTTCGTGTATCACTTTTATAATTAGTAAACTTTTTGGCCTGTTTACCTTGTTTATTGGCTATAAACAATTCGGCATCGTCAGTATCCCAATTAAATTCTTGATAAACCATATGCTCACCATCTGGTGCATAGATAGCATTGTATTCATAATTTGGTCTATCAGTTAAGCGTTTTACATCATTGATTTTATTGCCTTTAAAATCTGCAATGCCCAGTTTCCAACCTCTGTATCTATAGGTATTGAATATAATTTTAGAATTATCGGGTGATGTAGTAGCATTATATTCACCACGTCTACTTACAGTTCCTTTTAACAATAATTTGGTTTCTTTGCTCTGTACATCATAAATCATTAAATCTAGTGTTCCTCCTGTATTTAGGTCTCCAGAATTCCTTGAAAAAATAATTTTAGATTGCCCATAAATAGATGATTGTAATACAATCGTCATCATGAAGTTTACAATGATTATTCTACAAATTTTTAGATTTTTCATTACCTGCGGTTTTAAATGCAGGAGTATAAATATATCTGTTAGATAATATATACTCCTACCTACTCTTTAAAACATATTACTTCTTAATTCCAGCAATAACCCCTTCAAAATAAGCTTGCTCATTTTGTGGCGCTTTTGCCTTTCCTAATTTGTAATATTTTAAAGCCATTTTTTTATTCCCATTTTTTAAATGTGCTTCAGCCAAACTATCTGTAAAACCCCATATAAATGAATGATTTTTATTTTTTTCTACATTTAAAGTAAAAACCTCAATAGCTTTTTTAGTTTTTCCTTGTCTTAACAATTGATAACCATAATTGTTTAATTGATTAGGGGTTCCTGTAGGAAGAGCTTCATCCATTATTTTTTCAGCTGCCAACTTTTCACCTTTCTTAGTTAGTAAACCTGCCTTTATTGAAAGGTTACTAAATCCTTTAGTATTAGCAATAGATTTATCAATCCAAATCATAGCTTCTTCTAGATTGATGTTATTCTGTAAACAATAACTAGCTGCTTGCATATGTCCTCTCCACCCAAAACCTGCAGGTCCTTTTAATTCTGCACGAGTATTGTCAATCACTAGTTTAGTTACATCATATTCAATTTTAAATGGGATACTTAATTTCTCCCATTGTAATGCTACTGTAAGACTTTTATTAGATCTATCTATAAAACTATAACTCAACCATTCTTGAAAAGCAATAGGCTCAGTTTTTACAGTTACATTTAATACAATATCATCTTCTGTAGGTGAAACTGTTCCCCAAGATTGATGAAACTTTGAAAATAGAATTTTAAATTCACTTTCCCCAGGAATCATATATAATCCATATGTCCCAGCGGCTATTTTTTTACCCTCTACTAAGGCATCATGGGTAAAATTGATTGTAGTATTTTCATTTGCTCCTGCACGCCAGATATTTCCATATGGTGTAATACCACCAAAAATTTTTCTACCTCGAACACTCGGACTGTGATAAGTTATTGTAACATCGGAAATACCTAATCGTTGGGTCACTACTGCTTGCTGACTTGCACGTGGCAACGTAACGTTTTGTGCATATGTAACCCCAGTTATTACTACCATAAGTAATAATATTAAAAATCTTGATTCTAATTTTTTCATTTTTTTTAGTTTAAATTGTTGAACAAATTTATAGCACTATGAGCAGTCGTAACACTAAATTGTGTTGGATGGTTGGTTTTGTGATATCTCGTTAACATCATCTTTATATTTCTTTAAAACAATCAGTAAAAACACTTATAAACAAGCATTCATCACAAAATAAACAAAGCATCACATTTTACTTTTGGCCAAATAAAAACAAGACTAGTTTTGCTGTCTGTAAACAAACTGTTTAAAACGATGTTGGCTATTGAATAATTCCTGCTGAAATAATTTCTCTTTTTATAGTATATTCTTTATCGTTATAACACAATTTAGAATTGCCTACAGATATTTTTTCATTAGCCTTTATCGTGTAAGCTCTAATCATTTCCTTATTCGGGTTACCTGGGAAATTAAAGCTCGCTTTTAAAGCAAAAGTAATTGTACTCGTAGATGAATTATTAAATAAAAACAATCTCTTACCACAAGAACTAGTTTCTTCTGAAAAAGATAAATTTGAAACAGCATCTTGACCATATAAATCGCCATGAGCATCAAACCCTCCGTTATTATTGGTGAAGAGTAGATAATAAGTTTCTATATAAGACAATTCACTAATATCTTTTAGGGTATTTTCAGTTGTTTTTATAGTAGATTTGTCAGAGCTTTTTTTGTCAGTTTTACAGCTTGACATTAGTATCGTAATCGACAAAAATAAAAATAGTATATTTAGTTTCATAAGGACTCTTTAAGAGGACAATAGTGATAAATATATTAAATGTGTTAGAGTATAAATATTAAAAATGAATTATAGACAATCAATGATAAAATCATTCTTTTCTTACTATAAACGTTTACCTATCTCTATAAAAAAAATAGTGATAGCAGCATTGTTTGTTAGTCTATTTTTCACGCTTAAAGGATATACAAATCATCTAATTAATCAATACAATTACCCATTTAGTTGGTTATTAACTTCGTTAAAACTAATAATTACCTATTTACTTTGGGCAATTTTAACACCTCTCGCCTATTTTTTAACACAAACTATTCAAAACACAGGTAAAATTAACATTTATAAGGTAGTTCAGTTTTTATTGGGCTGTATTTTACTTGCTTTTATTCATCAATTATTAATATCTCGTTTGGATGATGTAATTAATTACATAAATAGTGGCTATTTAAAAGAATTTCTAGGGCGAAATAGCATGATAGTTATGGTAATTGGTAGTTTTACAAGTTTTATAGAATTACTTGTTATTATTTCGGTATTTCTTGCTTTTGATTATCAAAAGAAGTTTCTTAAAAATCAAAAAGCTTTAATAGCATCACAACTGAATGCTTTACGCATGCAACTACACCCTCACTTTTTATTTAACACTTTACATTCTATTGCGTCAATGATTGATATTGATACTAATAATGCTCAAAAAATGTTGACTAAATTAGGTGCTTTATTACGTAGTATGTTAGAATATGATGCTGAACAAATGGTTACCGTTCAAGATGAACTTAATTTTATTAAGGATTACCTTGATCTAGAACAAGTGCGCTACCAAGATAGAGTAACGATTAATTACAGTCTAAATCAAGAAGTCATGTCGCTAAAAATACCAAATATGATTTTTCAGCCTTTAGTTGAAAATGCTGTTAAATACGGAATTATTCCAACCGTTGATAATGGACAAATTCAAATTACTATAAATCAAGAATTTTCTCAGCAATTGAAAGAAAATACTTTAGTAATGGAAATATCCAATACATATAATGCTAGTAATAATTATATTAAACCCATGGGAACTGGAGTTGGCTTGATAAACATTAAAAAAAGGCTACAACAGTTTTATCAAAATAGGTTTCTATTTGAATCCGATTTTGTTACACCAGAATTATATAAAGCTAAAATTGTTTTACCAATAATGAAATAATAATGAAATTAAGATGCCTAATAATAGATGATGAATATTTAGCAAGACAACGCTTGTTAAAATTATTAGAACCATTTGATGATATTGTTATTGTTGGTGAATGTAAAAATGGTAAAGAAGCATTAGAGTTAATACCTTTAAAAGAACCCGACTTAATATTTTTAGATATTCAAATGCCCGATATGAATGGTTTTACAGTAGTATCAAAATTAACCATTAAACCACATATTATATTTACCACAGCATATGACTCTTATGCGCTAAAGGCATTTGAAATAAATGCAGTTGATTATCTATTAAAACCTTTTGATGAAGATCGATTAAGTATTGCTATAGAACGAATTAAAGCACTAAAAAAGAAAAAACAAGCTTCACATTTAGAAGATAAAATAAAGAAACTACTTAGAAGTTATGAAAATGAAGCTATGGGTTATTTAAATGAAATAGTAATTCTTATAAATGGTAGAGATGTTACTGTTTATACTGAGGATATAATCTATTTTAAAAGCGATGGAAATTATGTTCATATTATTACGGAAACTAAATCGTATTTATATCGTAGTACATTAAATTCATTAAGTGATAGCTTAGATCCAAATCAATTTTTGAGAATTCATCGATCAATTATACTTAACAAGTATTACATTAAAAAGTGCGTCTATAATAGTAACAACGAATATAGGTTTCATTTAAAAAATGAAGAACAATTAGTTTCGTCAAGATCATACAAATCTTTAATTTCAGATTACCTTTCAAATGCTGGGTAAAGGTGTTACCCAGCACATAGTCATATTTATTGTAGTCTTTATCAGTCAGCCAAAGGCAATAATTTAATTATTTTTATCAAATTTTAAATCAAAATAAAGAGGTGAATCTGTTGTTTTTTTTATAAGGAACATACATATTCTTAAAGCTATCATAGCAACAGTATTTGGTTGAGATAGATCCTTGAAAGTAGAATTTAGTTTTAATTATGCCCCTATAAATTGTCTTTTTGAGTAAATATTTTGTCATAAACCCCTATAAATTTGCTTATCTACCTTATCTATAAACACTAAAATAGCTATAGTTAACATTTATAAGTGGTTAATCAGTGTATTTTGACGGAGAAATACTTATTTTTTTGTTAAAATTATTATTAAATCTCTTAAGTATAAATATTTTTACAGTCCCCAAATTATAACCCAGTAAAATAGAAATATTTTATAAAATACACACACCCGAGTTTTGAAAAAAAATGTAATGATTGTTCATAAGGATATAGGGGTTTCCCAATTCCTTAAAGAAGTGGTTGAAATACCAAATGTTATTTATAGTACAGCAAATAACTACGATGATTTAAAAAGTAACATGCTTACTAACTATTATGATGTTATTCTTACCGATATTTCTATTCAAGGAAATTATATTAATAATTATATTGAATACATAAAATCAAAGTCACCAAGTACTGCCATATTAGTTTTTTCAGAAATGAATCAAAGCACCATTAAAAAAGACATTAAAAAAATGGGGGTTGATGATTTTATACCCTTACCTTTTGATATCATTGACCTTAAAAAAAGACTAAGCAAACACTTATAATTTTGGAACAGCACTTATACACCGCGATTTATGTGTTGTTATTTGGGATAGTTATGCTTTGGCTTATGTTAAGTTTTACTATTTACAAAAACAATTACAATAGAAAAAAATCAAAGGAAATAGAACGTAAACTCATTGATAGTATAGTTCTAAATTATAAAAACTTAGGTATTGAAACAAAAAACAACAAGCTTAATTGGGTTAAGGAGTATATAAATACTGAAAATGGGTTCTGGAATTTCTCTTTTATATTTGTTAAAGTACATAATGTAGCTAAAGCTACTAAAGGAGCTACTTTCAAAGCTATGGCCAATAATATTGGTTTAATTATGAGTTTAACTAGTAAACTCAAAAGTAACAACTGGTATACTAGAGGTAAATCTATTTGGCTAACATATGAATTAGAACTTTCTGATAATTGGAAAACAATTATTCCGTATAGGAATGATAAAAACAAATTAGTACGTAGAGAAGCTCAAATTGCTCTAGTAACATTTTTGGGCTGGAAAAGTTTGGTTTTTTTCCCATATGTTGAATTTCCTATATCGCTTTGGCAACAAATACGAATCATAGACAAATTAAAAAGTTACTACCCTACTACTGACCTATCATATTTAGACAAGGCATTAAAGTCTAAAAATCCTTTTATTAAAGAACTACTTATACGAATAATTAGAAGCTATAAACTCAATGAATACAAATGGTATATTATTGAGCAATTACATTCAAACCGTACCGATTTAATTGAATGTGCTATAGAAACCCTTAGTTCTTTCGAAATTAGCTCCGAAGAAATAGTACAAATACATCACAAATTAGAACGTACTATAAATATAAAACAGCAGGAAATGATTTCTAATTTTATTTCGCTTCAAAAACACCAAGAACTTTTAAAAACTAACTAATGCAATATATTATAAAAGAGAGCATTGAGTATTTTTTTCTTATATATGGCCTTATATTATTTATAATTTATTTTGGCTTTATTTTACTTGCAAGTAGAGCAATCAGTAAAAATAAGAAAACGGCAACCTTTCTAAATATAAATGATATCAAAGGAGCTGAAGATTTGCCTAGTGTAACATTAGTAGCTCCTGCATATAATGAAGGAAAAACCATCATAATTAATATCAATTCTCTATTATCTATTGAATATCCATATTATAGTTTAATCGTTGTAAATGATGGTAGTACAGATGATTCTTTAGCAAAACTAATACATACTTTTGATTTAGTAGAAGTTCCATTATATCAAGGTGCTCCTGAAATAAAACACATTCCAACAAAAAAAATATTCAAAAGCACAAATATTAAATATAAAAACTTAACTATTATTGATAAAGATAATGGTGGTCGTGCAGATGCTTTGAACTGTGGAATTGCTTATGCACAAACAAATTTAGTACTCTGTACAGATGCAGATTGTATTATTGAACAAGATGCATTATTAAAAATGGTTAGGCCATATTTGGAGGAGTTAGATAAAGAAGTCATTGCCTCAGGAGGAGCCATTGGAATCGTTAATAATTCAATTATTGAAAACGGAATTCTTAAAGAAGTGAAACTTCCAAAAAGTATCATTGCTAGAATTCAAGTCGTAGAATATATACGAGCTTTTTTATTAGGAAGAATGGCATGGGGCCATATTGATGGATTAATGCTGGTTTCAGGTGCTTTTGGGCTCTACCCAAGACGAAGATTACTAGAAGTTGGAGGATTTGACTCTAATACAGTAGGTGAAGATTTAGAACTGTGTATTAGGCTAAGAAGTCATATGGAAGTTTTAAAAGCACCTTATGAGGTAATTTACATCCCTGAAGTACTATGTTGGACGGAGGCACCATACACTCCTAAAGTATTCATTACCCAGCGTGACAGGTGGGCTCGTGGTTTATTTGAAGTGATTAAAAAACATCGCCGTTTATTTTTAAACAGAAAATACAATAAGGTTGGTACTCATTTCTTTCCATATTGGGTGTTTTTTGAATTCGCAGCTCCTATAGTGGAATTTTTAGGGATTATTTATATTATATTTTATTTGTTTTTTGGAGCTATCAATTGGCCAGTAGCTATTGCACTAGCTATTTTTGTCTACTTATTGGGATGTATTTTTTCAACAGTTGCCATTTTAATGTTTACAAAAAACTTTAAGCACTACTCAAAACCCAGTATGGTAGCTAAACTTGTTATCGCATCATACTTAGAGCCCTTCATAAACCACCCATTATTGTTATTCGGGCAAATTAAAGGATATTTTAAAAAAATATTTAAGTTAAAAACTACATGGGGAACTATGACACGTAAAGGTTTTTAAAAAATAGAATTATAACACATTAAAAAATGCGAACATATATAATAATAGTTTTCCTAATAGTAACATCCGGTACTCTTGCTCAAAAAATTAATGTAGATTCATTATACTATCAAGCAAGAGATTTATACAAAGAAAAAGCATATGAATCTGCCTTGGTTAAAACAAATCAAGCTTTAATTATTGCCCCAAACTATATTGACATAAGAATATTACAAATTCGTATTGCTCAGCAAACTAAACGCGTTGAAAAAGCATCTTATGATATTGTCTATTTATTAAATAACAATGATTCTATTTTAGTAAAACCACTAGTTCTTAAACATTTTTATAATTTTAAAAATAAAGAGAACTTAGCGAGTTATATAGAGAAAACTAACACGTTTTTTAGGAATAATATTAATTATAGACTTGCTAAAACGGAAGCATTACTATTTGTAAATGAAATAAAGCTAGCCAAAGAAGAACTTTCTATACTTATGAAACTTCCACGTAATGACAAGCAGAATTATACGTTTCATTTATTATTAAAACGATTAAGTAAAAATCAAATTGGTATAAACCATGAAACACTTTCTTTTCTAAAGGAATACCCTACCCAGAAAACGTGGAATACTACCAGTATCGAATATTTACATTACTTTGGTTTAAGCGCTGCTACAGCTCGTATTACCTATAGTGACAGAGTAGCTAAAGAAGGGGTGTTGTATGAAATTGAGTCCTACCCCGTTCTCTCAAAAAAATGGTATACTTTTGTGAATTTTAGTGTCTCCTCAAAATCAGATTTCTTTCAAAATTATGGTTCTAAAGTATCACTATATCATACTTTAAATAAAGGAATAGAAATTGAAGCTGGATTTAGATATTTAAAATTTGATGAAGATTCATTTTTCACTTCTATAGGTGGACTATCCATATATAAAGGAAATTATTATATAAATTTCAGAGCTTTTATAGGCCCTAAATCAGAAGATAAGTTTATTCAAAACTATCAGCTAAACACAAGGTATTATTTAAAAAATGCTGAAGATTATGTGTTCATAAAATTGGGTACAGGTATCGCTCCAGACCAATCCTCTCAAGTTTCTTCTATTGCTTCATATTCAAACTATAATTCTTACTACACCAATTTAGGAATTCACAAATGGGTAGGTAATTATAACTTTCAAGTAGCCTTAGGTTATTTATATGAAGAACTTAAAAATAATAAAGTTGGTAATCAAATAAATGCAACTATTGGATGCAGGTATAGGTTTTAATAAAACTCTTCAACTGCAATACAAAAAAATAGCCTTTTATTATTATCTAATTACCACTGTTTACTTCAATTTTATAAAGGGAATGGTTATAATTTTGGTAAATTCCCTATTCAAATTATAGCCTTATAAATCAGTTATGAATAAATCGTTACTTTTTTTACCAGATATCTCTGGCTTTACAGAATTTGTAAATACTACCGAAATTGGGCATAGCCAACAAGTAATTGCTGAATTACTTGAAATTCTGATAGATGCAAATACCACAGCGCTTAAACTAGCTGAAATTGAAGGTGATGCATTGTTTTTATATAAAGATGGAGAAATTCCATCGCTTGAAATGTTATTGGCTCAGGTAGAAACAATGTTTACCGCATTTTATAGTCATCTTAAATTACTAGAAAAAAACAGGGTTTGTCCTTGTAATGCATGTTCTTCTGCTCCAAACCTACAACTTAAAATTATAGCACATAGTGGTGCAATACAATTCATCACCGTTCAGGGTAAAAGCAAACCGTTCGGAATTGAAGTAATTGAAGCGCACCGCTTGATGAAAAACTCAATAAACAGTACTAATTATGTGCTTTTTAGCAAGGTATTATCCGATGAAATTAAACTGCCAAATAATTATAAAAGTAAACTATTTACATTTCATAAAGGAGATGATGAGTATGATGCAAAAAGGATACATTACTTATATTCAATAATAAATAATGATGAATTAAAACTAAAACCATATGCACAAGCTACAAAAGTAACCTTCAATAAACCACCTTCATTAAGTTTTGAGAGAACATTTCCTATTTCCGCTTCACACCTATTGGAATATATTACAAATTATACTTATAGAAATCATTGGGTACATGGTGTAGATAAATTTGAGTTTAATGAAAAAGAGGTGACCAGAATTGGCTCAGAACATGTCTGTGTAATAAACGGGAAGCATCTTAACTTTACTACCATAACTAAAAATGGAAAACCAAACCAATTAATCTATGGCGAATTAACCACGAGTCCTACAGTCATTGATGAGCTTTATCAATTTTATATCTTGACTCCAATAAATCAAGGTTCTTGTAAGTTAGAAGTTGAAATTTATTGGAAAGCAAAGTCACCAATCAAAAAACTACTACTCTTTTTAATTATTAAAAAAGCATTCCGGAAAAATATCGGAAAAGGATTAGATAATTTATTATTATTTATCAAGCAGCATGTAAGTAGTTAATTCAAATCTAATACTTTCCTATAAAAAAACGTATTGCCCCTTGTTACATTAAAACTAAAGTTACAATTCTCATAATGCGCTTTCCTTAAATATTCATTCCAATAATCGAAACTCTTCTTTGGAATTAAATTGATTGTAAATAGCTGTACTATTCTAATTACAAAATCACTTAAAAAACTATATTCGCGCCATGTGGATGTATTTAGGCCTATTGGCTGCACTTTTTTTAGGATTACACAGTTTATGTAAAAAGCATGCTGTACAAGGAAATGAAGTTTTTCCGGTGCTTTTAGGAACTGTCTCTAGCGGTTTTTTATTTGTAGCTGCATTTTACCTATTATCTATATTTTATCCTGACTATGCATTAGAAAATGGGTATGATTTTCAGGATATTTCTTGGGAAATACACGGATTTATTTTTATAAAATCTGCTATTATGGCTAGTTCTTGGGTTTTAGCCTATCAATCCTTAAAACACTTACCTATTACTATTGTTACTCCCATACGTTCCGCTGGGCCATTTTTCACCTTTATTGGTGCCATTGTAATTTATAAAGAAAGCCCTAATTTGTATCAATGGATGGGGTTTTTCTTAATTATTTTTTCAGTGCTTTTATATTCTAGAATTGGAAAAAAAGAAGGAATTAACTTTAAGCGTAACAAATGGATTTTCGCCATTATTGGAGCCACATTCCTGGGGGCTAGTAGCGGTTTGTATGATAAATTTTTAATTCAAAATTTAAGTTTAAACCCACAAACCCTACAATTTTGGTTTTGTTTATATACTATCCTAATTTTACTGGTTATCTTAACTATTACATGGTTTCCGTATGTTGAAAAACGACAAGCATTTAAATTCCGATGGTCAATTATTGCTGTTGGTGTTTTATTACAAGCCGCAGATTATTTTTACTTTAAAGCATTGCAAGATCCTGATGCGTTAATTATGCTATTATCTGCTATAAAACGAAGTCAAATATTAATTGCAGTAGTTGTTGGTGGTCTGATATTTAAAGAAAAAAATAAACGAAAAAAATTAGTGCCATTATTAGGGATTATGATAGGTGTATTTTTAATTTTGTATTCATAAATAAATAACCAAACTCGCTTTTTTTGAAACTAAACTTATAAAAGATTATTATAAGAACAAATTCTTTTAAAAATATGAGTGGTTTTGAAAAGCAATAATCAACTAAACAAAAAAGCAACTTCTTTTTTAGAAGTTGCTTTTAATTCATAATTTTTTAGGTTAACTAAATTTACATTAATACGGCATCTTTTTTTAGTACTGAGGCTGTATCTGGGGCTGACAATGCTCCCCATGTTTTTTCTAATTGTTTTATTTTATCTGTTGCTCCCGCTTGTTTTAAAATATTATTAACTGCATTATAAGCCGAGTCCAAAGCACCAACAATCCATCCATGATGAACAGAACAACATTCTCCAGCAAAATTTAAATGTCCTTCAAATTCTGGTGTTAATAGTGTTGGATATAGGTTTTTAAATTGTCCTGGAGCGAATAATGCAAATGCACCTCCATTAGCATGATTATCCCAGAACCAAGTTTTAGTAGTAACTTCTGGATCATAACCCGCAAATAAATCGTAAACGTTTACTTCTGGATATAAATAAGCAATTCCTTTTAAACATTCGTTTACACGTTCTTCATCAGTTAAAGCTCCCATACGTTCAGCATCTTGCGCCCAACAGTATATTTGCAATACTCCACCTTTTGCTTCGTAACCATATGAAGGGTATACAATTTGGCGGTTAGAGCGGTCGGATACTCCTACTCCTAATCCTTTGTTTTGTCTGTTTCCTAAAGTAGCCCAGAATTGCTCCTTAAAGGTAATAAACGCTTTAAAAGATGGCATATAGTTACATTCTCTAATAGCTCTTGCTTTAGAAAAAGATAAATTATCAAAGAAATTTGTTTTTAATTCCCCGTTTAAATAGGCTCCATTAGGCAAAGTACTTATCACATATGGATATTTCTTTTCTATTTTCTCAACATTACTATCATTAGTAACACTTAGCGTTACATTCATTCCTCCATATCCATTGAATAATGATTCATTATAATCAACTTGTGACACTCTGTGGTTCATAAACACACGCTGTTTGGGCTCAGAAGGTTTTCCTGCAACTGGAGGTATCGCTTCAGCTGTAGGTACTTTATAAGGGCCTTTTCGAGGCGCTTTTGCTGCTTCTGTTAAATTACCTGGTGAATATCCTTTTATTCCATCAGTTCCTTTAATCATACCTATTAATTGTTGAGCTCGAATTCCATCTTCATGTAACACTCCATCTTTTAAATCTAAAACAGCTCTACATGCATCTGGAAAATGTTGCATCCCATTATCTACTGTTACCATGTATACATTAGGATCTTCTGGTGCATACGAATTTTTACTACCATCCCAATCATAAACTGCAATAACCATCTCTACAAAGGATACAGAATACATACCTGTTCCAACGTTTAAAGTTTCTAAGTAACTAGCTATATTATAAGATAGATTATCAGACTTTTCTCCCATTTCCGGGTTGTAATACTCTCCTAAATCTCCTAATGTGAATACATTAGTTAAATACGCCCACATAGAATAATTATCATATTTCATGAGCAATGCAAACCCTTTAGAGAACGATTCATTAATAGCCGTAATAAAACGTTCATTAACTTTATCTAATACCATATTAATTGGTAAATATGGTGTACCATCAGAATCATTTACTTCAGTCACCCAAACCATTGGTAAATCACCACCTTTATCTTTTCCAAAATTTAACGAATTTAACGCAGCGTTTTGTGCTTCAATTGGTGATTTCATATTATTATATCTCAGACGTTGAACATCTGAGTTGTAGTAAAACTTTCGCCATTTGACAAGTTTCTCTTCAAGGTTATTTCTTTTTAAAACTGAATTTACTGATAATGCTAAATGTTGTACTGGTAACATATCTTCGGAAAACTGAGGAATACGCATTCCACCTACTTCTCCATATAAACCAGCTTTATTTATGTCTTTTTTATCATAATCTTTAGAATACCATGTGTCTATTCTACCTCCAACTCTATTTGAGGCCTCAAATACTTCACATTCAATTCCCAACGATTGTAATATTAAACCAGAATACAATCCTGCAAACCCGCCTCCAATAATTCCTACAGTAGGAATTTCAGATTTTTCAGCTGGATCTAAAAAAGTGCTCTTAAATCGTTTTCCATCATTCTTAGAACGTTGGTTGTTTAATTCTTTTACATAATTTTCACCGTGATTATCTATAATCCATTGTGAAAAAGCTTTTTTAACTGATCCTTTAGCTTGTTCTTGAGCACTTTTTTTGGTGCTAGCTTTTATTTTGTTTTTACCAGGTTTAAACGATAGATAACTCATATTGATTGGTTTTAGTTATATTTCTTAAAGACACGTAATTCGTGATGTTAACAAATTTACTTTTTTAAGAATACACGTACAATAGGTGTAAATACCTGATTTGTTCTATAATTATAAGATTAAAATACTATTGATTATTATGGGAATTAAATATACGAGATCTTCAAAAGTGCCTTCTGATTATTTTAAATCAAAATATTATATATTTGTTTTCCCAATATCATTTTATTTTTCAATTAACTTATATACTTCTTCTAATTTGAATTGTAACCGAACAGACTTTGGGAATTTTTCTAAACCAATTTTATAATATGCAATCGCTTTTTTATATTCTTTGTGCTTCACATAAAACTGACCAAATCGTTCGAACATATTATCTCTAGAAAAAGAAGCTAAAAAAGCCGGAAACTCCTTCTCTAAATTTGTAAAAACTAAATGGTTGTTTTCTCTAACTGCTAATAAAAACAAGTACCTTTTAGTATCTCTATGAACCTCTTTAGATATTTGGTAACGCTCTCCTCTATTTTTAAATAATTCTTTTAATGCTGTTATCCCCCCTGATTTTTTGTATTCGTTTAAGCTATAATAACGAATAGGAGCATAATCACTAAAGTAATATTTTAGTCCTTTATTCATTGTTACGATAGTTGTGGTATAATGATTTTCATTTTTAAACAAATCATATTTCCATATAAGCTTATTTATAGCCTTATCCTTTAATAGTTCAGCCAAACTATTTGTATTATCGAGTGACCAAGCTTCTACATCACCTAATGTAAAATATAGGTAATTATTTAACGTTGATGTTTTATCTAAAAGTTTTCCAATATCAGAAATTCGTTTAGCTGATAAAAAAGTTGGGCTTGCTACAAAATACGCTTTAAACATATTCGGTTTTAAGGCAAGTACTTCAATACCAAAAGCAGCTGCTCTTTGCCAACCAAAAAACACACGCTCACTTGGTAATGTTCTATAGGTATTATCTATATATGGAAGCAACTCTTTTTCTAAATAGTTACTAAACTTAATAGATTCGGTATTGTACAATACACTTCTTTCATTATTTTTTGTTTTTATTCCAACAACAATAAAGCCAGGGGTTTCCTGATTGAATCGAAGATTTTTCTGGTATGAAATAGCATTTAAAAAATATTTCTGACTATCAAAAACATAAATGACAGGGCATTTTTCTTTTGATTGATCATAATCTTCAGGTAAATAAATTTGAATTTCTCTTTCTTGATTCAAAATACTAGACTTCAATAGAATCGTTTTGCCAACAGTATTATCAACTTCTTTAAGTTGTGAAAAAGAGCTGTTAACAAAGCATAAGAAAGTGACCAGCGCTAGTAGTGATGTTTTCATTATATATGTTAGCTGTTATTTTTTACTGGTTGCCTCTAATAACCCTTTTTTCATTGCAGAATCAAAATTTGTATTTGGATATTTAGATAGGCCTGTTTCAAAGAATTTTTTAGCATTCTTATAATCTTTATGCAACAAATAAAATTGCCCTAATTTGTTTTGCCAATATGCACTTTCATATCTTTTAGTAGTTAACACTTCTTTAAACTCTTCCATAAAGAAGCTAAAATATTTAAAATCATTTCTATTCAACCCTAGCCAAATTAATGAGTTTTTTGTGCTTTCATATATACTGTCATCACTACCAAAACGCTTTTCTCTTTCTTTTAAAAATGATTCTATATATGGTATTCCCCCCATGTCAATATATTGCTGTATGTTTTCAAAAACCAACGCGTCATAATTATGGTAGTAATATTTAAGTCCTTTATACATCGCTAAATGTGGCATTGATTGATGTACTTCATCATTAAACAATTCGTATTTCCAAATTAGATTTTTAGGATTGTGTTTCTTTAGCCTTTTATTAAACCTGTCTGTAGAAGCGATATAATAAATATCTTTTCTTGAGTTTGTCATATATAAATAAATCTCTTTATCAGAATTAAAGTCTTTTACTAATTCTTCAGAAGCAACACCCCCATCAGTAATGATCGCTCCGGAAAATAAACCTTTTTCTTCTAAAATCATTTTACTTATATAATAAGCAGCAGCTTCCCATCCAAAAATTAAACGTTCATTTGTAGTTCTAAAACTAGAATCAACAAACTGTATTACTTCATCTCTTAAAAAAGAAGTAAACTTATCACCTCCAAATAATGAACGTCGCAAAGAGCGAGTACTATTAACTCCAACAACAATCATTTCTGGAAGAGCAACAGGAGCATTTAAAGATTTTTGAATAGCAACACCATTAGTAAAAAACCTTTGGCCATCAAGAATATATAGTACAGGATACGCTTCTTTTGAAGTAGCATAACTATCTGGTAAATATATTTGAATTTCTCTATCTTGATCTAATATTTTAGAATTGATAATGTAACTGTCTCCAATCGAAATTTGTGCTCCTTTAGTTTGTGCATTTATAATCGAAATTGTAAAAAAGCAAATTACTAAAAATATTTTATTCATTTTTATAGTATAGGTTTACTCAAAAATAGAGATAAGCATAGTTCTTTAGTCATTAAAAATTGATTTTATCATTTATTTAACGCATACAAACCCTCAATTTTATTGATTTTAACATCACACAAAAGCACCTCTCAAAAAGAGGTGCTTTATCTATTTAACCATTTTAAAATGCAATTGTATTCTCCCTAAAAAAAGAGTTTTTTTTGATGATAAGTTATTTATATATCATTCTTAGGTAACAAAATGCATTTATTACTGAGATAAGAAAACCCCGGCTACTAATATTTAGTCTCCGAGATTATTATTATTCTGCATTACAATTCTCGCAATACGTTTTCCTTAAGTATTCATTGTCCAATAGTTGAAACGTAACTCCTCCATCTTCTTTAGAGTTGAATAACTTACAAAACCTCTTTTTATTCATGTTAATAGCATTCAACATCATAGTTCTATAATCTGAATTTTGGGTAAGCTCATTATCTATTAAGGTCATGTTTAAATAGTAAAACAATACATCTTCATCAACGGAAATACTACGCACCTTTTTTTCTAATAATCCAATAGCATTCTTATAATTAGAATAATACGTTAAATACTGTGACAGACTTAGATAATCAGAATCTGAGAGCGAAATGTTTTTATAGTTTTTCAGGATATATGCAACAGCCTTATCTTTATTTACATAATCACGCTTCCTCATATATTTTTCACTTTTAACAATGTTATAATTTATTAACATTCGTTGAATTAAAGTTTGAGATATTCCAAACTGTTTTAAGCTCAATATCTGTTTCTTAAATGCAATAGCGTCTACTGGCTGATAGTTTGACCTCCAAAGTGTAAATTTTAAAGCAGCTAGATTATATTTTACTTTACCATCCTTAGGTAATAATTTCTCTAATTTTTCTAATTCATTCATGGAAATCAACAAATTACGCTCTTCCATAAAGTACTTATATACTGAGTTATTATTCAAATTCCTAGCATACTTTACTTGTTGTGGTAAATTCATCTTTTCAAGAAAATCTGGTGATATTTCTTGACTCTTTAATTTCTCAAAAAGAGAATTTTGAATTTTAGTTACCTCATCAATATTATCATTAGCAATAGAGGTATTAAATAGGGTTAACAGCTCATCAGCTGATTTATCTTTGAATGTATCCTTTTTCTCTAACTCAAGTGACACAACAGCTTTCCTGTGTTTTTTCAAATAAACTTCTAATTCCTTTGATACTGCACCCACTAGTTTACTTTTAATTTCAGATTTACTAAGGTTCTTGAAGCTTCTGTATGCAGTGTTGGAGACATCATTTAAAAACTCTACCCAATTTTCCGAAGAGGAAACTTCATTAATAATTGTCGCTTTTTGAAAACTCTGAAGGGCTTTAACAATACTATTGGCTCGTTGTTCTTGCAGTTCAATATTTCTTTTTAAATTCCCCTCAACGGAAGCGTATGCTTTAATATTGATTTTTTTAATCGTAAAATCAGTTAATTGTAAGGAATCATAAAGAGGTTTAATATCTTCTTGAGAATATTCCGATTTATTCTTTTCAAAAGGAATTATAAATTTTAATGTTTTATGCTTTAAAGTATACCCTTCCTTTCCTTTAGAAGCTCCTAATTTTGTTTTATACGTAAGTGATTCAAGATACATTCCCATATCTAACAGGTCCCATGCATAAGAATCTAAATTAAATAACGTTTGATACCTGCATAAGTTCTTATCATTTAAAAACAAAATATTATATTCTAATTCATTATCATTGGCAAAGGATTTTGGTAAAACACCTACCCTAACCTTAAATTTATTAGTGCCAAATGGACGAAGCCCTCTTTTTAATGCACTAGCATAAACAGGTTTTAACAAATGTCCTTTAACTTGTTTGTCTTCAATTGCAGCAATGCTACAAGCATATCTTTTTTTCGAAATTATATCAATAGCAATACCGTCGCCAGAGTTTTTAAACAATTGAGTAAACCATTTTTTATCATTAACTACAAAAAACAGGTTGTTGGATTTATCTTTAATAATTGAAAAGTTTACTTCTTTAGGCTTTGCATTAAAGTGTTGCGTACAACGTTTACATAGTTGATCTCTTCCATTTCCTGGAAATGTTATATCAAAGTTATTTTGACTAACTAACGCATTGCTATTAAAAATTAGTAGTGTAAAAAGTAAAAGGTATTTGTTATTCATATATAATGCTTAAAATTTGATGTGCTATTTTTCTTAAAACGGATTAGTTGCCCAAACGGTAACTTCAGGAACAAAACCTTTGTCTCTCATTTCAACTACTGAAACAATTGCCTGAGCAATATCTTCCGAGCCTAATTTATTACTCTCTTCTTCACGTTCAGCTCTTGACATATCAGCAAAAGCAGTAGTTACTTCACTCGGGTTAACTAAGGAAACCCTAATATTATCCTTACGTAATTCCGCTTGCCATGATTGTGTCATTCCTCTAACTGCAAATTTAGATGCTGCATAAACGGATCCTCTTGCAAAACCTTTCTGACTTGCCGTAGAACCAATATTTACAATATTTCCATAGCTATTAGTTTTAAACAATGGAATAATCTCCTGTGTTAATAAAGCCAATCCAAAAACATTCGTAGTATATACTTGTGTTAAATCATCTTCAGTAATATCTCCTAATAGCGGAAATACACCAATACCAGCGTTATTTACTAAGGTATCTAGCTTACCATCTAAAAGAGTTAATGCTTCTTTCATTTTTGAAGGAATCGATTTTAAATCACTCACATCAAATTGCAATGGAATAGCACCAATTTCTGTAGCGACTTGCTTCAATTTTTGAGCATCTCTTCCTGTAATAACTACTTTAGCCCCTTTGTCTATAAACATTTTTGCTGTTGCTTTACCTATCCCGGAACTACCTCCTGTAATAAGTACTCTCGATTTTTTTATAGTCATTATGCTGTTTTTAAATTCTTATTTTTAATGCCACTATTACAAACTGTTCTTCTATAATATAAAGAGCTGTTCTTTACTAATATACCAAATCTATTTCTTTTTAGAATAAAGTATACAACGTAGTTACAATAATTCCTTTGTCATCATTCAACGGAACTGATAGCAGTTGTTTTTCGGCTGTTACTTTAAAATTAAATGGAGAAGCTAATATGTTTAAACCACTTTGCTTTTTTAATCTTATTCCCTGTCCTGAAATAATATCCAAGTTCGGCACAAAATTTCCTATTGGGATATGCTCCGTTAAAATAACATATTTAAAGGCAGTTAATTTATGGAGCACTTGCTGTACTTCTGCATTCGATAAATGTTGCAAAACTTGTCGCACTACAGCACAATCTCCAGAAGGTAAATCAGCTACTGCAATATCCAAACAATAAAATTCTAAATTGGCTACTGTAAACTTTTCTTTATTGTGTTTAATAAGGCTTCCTACAATATCTACCGCTTTATATTGCTGTGTATAATGCACTAATTCCTTTCCTATATTAAAATCTCCACAACCTAAATCACATACAATCAGTGGAGCTTTAAAAGATGTTAAAAATGAGGTTAATACTGCTATATACGGATTCACTAATTCAGCATTGTGTGATCCACTACCGGAGTAAAAGTCAAATTCACTACCGCCCCAAAGTTTCATTTCATAAACCTGCTCCATAGCAGCCTTAGTTGGCCATGGGGTCTTATTTCTTTTGGGGTTACTATTGTTGTTCATAAAAATATGTTGTATTGAATTTTCTATCGAAACTTCATAAAGGATTGATGTTTTAGTTTCATTAAACCTTCGACAGGCTCAGTCTGACATTTAAGTTCATAGTTTAATTATTAGTTCACATATCACACTGACTTTATCAAAGTATCATTGATAGTCAGTACTTTATTAGTCTTCGACAAGCTCAGACTGACACTCCAACATCTTTAACGTAACTATATGTCACACTGAGCCTGTCGAAGTGCAAGTGAGTGGGTCTATTGAAGCACTTTTTTAGTCACCCTTTTTTATTTTATGACCAAACTGAGTGTAATTCTTTGAATACTCAATTAGTCTATCATAATTCTTTTCAATTAAAGCTATCTTTTTTCGTCGACTCCAGCCCTTGATTTGTTTTTCAGTTTTAATAGCTTCATCAGGATTAGTAAAAGTTTCAAACCAAACTAACTCTAAAGGTCTTTTGTTAAATGTGTAGCATTCTTTGTTTAATCCTTTTGCGTGTTCTTCTAATCTTCGTTCTAAATCATTTGACATTCCAGTATAAAATGAATTGTCAGAACATTTCAAGATGTATGTGTAATAAGTTTTCATGTTTCCGTTTTCATTAGGACTTCATTACTTCTACTGTGTTAAGTTTAACATTTAGTAAAGATTGATGTTATCGTTTTGTCAAGCCTTCGACAAGCTCAGTCTGACATTCCAAAATCTTTAATGCAACTACATGTCACACTGAGCTGATCGAAATGCTATTGACTTTCATTACCTTATTAAGCCTTCGACAAGCTCAGTCTGACATACTTTTTATGAAAGAAGCACTCTTGTCACACTGAGCTTGTCGAAGTGTTATTGATTATCAGCACTACTAATTTAATAAAACCTCCTAATAATAAACTAGTGATGACGCCATTTTTTTAAGATGTTATTGATGACAGACTTTACATCAGTACGGATTTCTTTTTTCCTTTTCCCTTTTCCAAATTGATCATCATAATTTGTTTCGGTATGCCTAATATGTGCTTCTACAGCTAAATCAATCATTTTACCATCAAACTGTTTGGCATCAGCAGTACGTCCTACCCTTCCACTGTATTTCTCACAGGCATGCGCTGCTATTTCATGTTCTCGGTTACTTGGACAATTAGGATAACGATGTCGGATGGCTTCTGCAAAAATAATAACATACGCTTTATCCTGTACCGCTCTTATAGCAGCAGCTTTTCTGTTTTTTATCGCGCGAGATTCCTTGTCAGCCTCACATTCTAATCGAGCTTTTTCAATAGCAATTTCTTCTACCAATTGCCCTTTACGTTCGTACCGTTTTCTACGCTGATTCCAAAATAATACCACTCCACACAAAGTAGAATGTTTTTTTGAGCGTCTAGTCATGGCTGCATCTCCTGGAGGCAACATAATGTAACCTACAAACGGAGAACAACCAAAGCAAGTACCTTTGTGTTTTTCACTTTCAGCTACAAAAGCTTTCCCTAAAGGAACAGGTGCACCACATGTCCTACAAGTCAGTTTTTCTCTTTTGGTTAAATAAATGTTTTGGGAAGTAGTTGCCACTAGAAAATAGTATGTATTGAGATAACGAATGTACAGAACATAGATGAAATATCGAAGTGTTATTAATAATCAATAGTACTTAATTGGTCTTCGACAAGCTCAGACTGACATTCTACCCTCTTAAGTATATGCATGTCACACTGAGCTTGTCGAAGTGTTATTGACTTATTCCTTTTAAATCCGGTCTGTATATTGCTAGGGTTTCATCTAACACATCAAAAGCATTATCTACCAAAACTTTAATATTATCCTGCTCTGCATTGTCTTGTAAAAATTGCCAAGTAGCTTCTTTAGGAATGATATACGTATTTGTAGATAGGTACTCATCTGGATCTTCTAACACATAATTTTGCTCTTCTGTATCTGTAGTATAATAGTCCGAATCTTTATCTACAAAAAGTTCTTTTAATTTATCTCTGCGTAATTCATATCGCTCAGAAACATGTTTTAAGAAAATTAGGGGTAAGATGTAATCTTTATATTGATTTTCAGCAACAGCACCACGCAATTCATTGGCGGATTTCCATAGTTCTTGTTCGAAATTAATATCTGCTTTAGTCGTTTTTTTGGCCATAAAATTATAATACACTATACTATTTTCAAATAGTAAGCTTCATTTATAAAAGGGAAAATATTGGTGATGCTAAATTTAGTAAACTCATCATAAAAAACATATTAAAAAGCCTTGCAATTTCAGTAAGTTTTTAACTTAATTATAATGTGTTGAAAGCTATAAAATCACAAGTACACATAACTAAGGAATTATATTGAAATAAGTAAGGGAAATCCTTAGTCGTATTTTGCATATTTCACAAATACCGTATCTTAGAACGATCAATACCTCTACAACAATGAAAAAAACAACTCTATTCTTCTTTATACTACTGTTCCTAGGAACAACACCTTTCTATTCCTTTGCCCAAACAAAAGAACTAATTGATGAATCCCGAATACTAAGTTATGTGGTTGCCCCTAAAGAGCAAGCACTGGATTTTTATTTAAAAGCTCCAAATGGAAATAACTACGGGAGCATTCAAAACTTAAAGAATAGTTTAGAAAAAGAAAACAAACAGTTACATTTCGCTATGAATGGCGGCATGTACCTTAAAGATGGTAAGCTTAATTATTAATTATTTTTATAAAATTTACATGTCACACTGAGCTTGTCGAAGTGCTATTACACAACACTTCGACAGGCTCAGTGTGACACTACATTCCTATTTCGAATACTCTAAAAACATCAACTATGCCACACAACCTAGCCCGACGTTGGTTATTGAGGAGAAACTACATCCTAAATTCAAAAAAGGTTTACTTTTTTAGGCAATGAATAAAATAAATATTGTTATAACAACTACTTAGTCCATGGATACTCCATAGATACTTTATGGATACTCCATAGCAAAGCCATGGATAGTTCATGGCAATACACCTAACCCAAAGATGGTGAGAAAACAAAAAGGGAGCTAACAAACCTGTTAACTCCTTTTAAACATTAAATATAGTGTCATAAATAAACAACACTGCAACTATAATATTCTCATTATTTTCTACCTAATTTACGCAAAGCAACCCATTGCTTCAGCTTTTCTTTTGAATCACAAGCTGGATATCCTAAAACTGTTTTTCCTGCAGGTACATCAGCTAAAACCCCTGATCCAGCACCTACAATAGCACCTGAATGTATGGTTGTATGGTCTTTTATAGAGGCACTTCCACCAATAATAACACCATCACCTAAAGTTACTGATCCTGCTAAACCACTACTACCAGCCATAATACACGACCTTCCCAACACACAATTATGTGCTATTTGCACTAAATTATCTATTTTACAACCATCACCAATAACTGTTGAACTAAACTTAGCTCTATCAACACATGAGTTAGCACCTATTTCAACGGCGTTACCAATAACAACATTTCCTATATGTGGTATTTTAACCAAACCTCTTCCGTCTTCACTTGGTCTGTATCCAAAACCATCAGCACCAATACTTACATTATTATGAAAAATACAATAACTACCAATTTCAGAACGTTCACGTATTACAGTTCCTGACCAAACAACATTATTGCTCCCCATTGTAGTATCGTCAAAAACAGTAACATTAGGATATAATATGGTACCATCACCTATTACTACATTTTTACCTACATAACAACCAGCGCCTACTTTACAACCAGCTCCTAATTTAGCAGATTCATGAATTACAGCCGTTGGATGAATTTCTGTATCAAATTCTGGTGCTTTAGGACTAAACTCATCTAATAACTGTGCCATTACTAAATCAGCATTTTTTACCTTTATAAAAGCTCTTCCTTCTCCTGGTTCAATAGTTACAGTATCATTTACAATAGCAATTTTTGCTTTAGAATCACTCCATAAACGAGCGTATTTACTATTACCTATAAATGTAATTTGACTTTCATTAGCTCTTCTAATTTCTTCTATTCCTGAAATTTCTTGGGTAGTACTTCCAACAATTTCTCCATTAAGAATCGTATTTATGGCTTCTATAGTAAATGATTTCATATAATAATATTGTGCTATAATTAATAAAGTTTTAAATATAGACTTTTTTCACCTACAAGGGAAAAAATATTATTTAAAACGCCATCATAAACAGGGATTACCTATTAAATAAAATTCAGGGTATTAGTAATTAATTCAAATTAAATAATTAATCAGCTATATGCCAGTATTTTACTTAGAAGCATGTATTATATTAGCAAAATTATGATTTCAAGGTATTTTGCTTTACTTATATTTATAAAATAATACAACAACACTATCAAAAAAATAAGCAACATACAACTACAGTACAAGGGCTATCATGCCACACCTCAATTATGGGATGGTGAAATAATTGGTTTATCACAACTAAGCATTCAAGAGAATAACTCAAGTAAGTTTGATGAATTAATTACCCTGCCAAAATTACGTTTAGGACATCTAGTAGAACGCTTTGTAGCCAGTGAGCTTAGAAACAATGCTGATATTGAAATCCTTGCTGAGAACATTCAGGTAAAACAAGATAAAGTCACTATTGGCGAGATAGATTGCTTGCTAACCCACAACCACACTCCTATTCATTTAGAAATTATATACAAGTTTTATGTATATGATGAGTCAGTAGGAAACTCCGAACTAGAACACTGGATTGGCCCTAATAGAAAGGATAGCCTCATTGAAAAGATCACCAAACTAAAAACGAAACAACTTCCTTTGCTGTACAAACCTGAAGCAACAGCACTATTAGCTGAATTAAAACTTGATGTAAATACCATACAACAACAAGTATATTTCAAAGCACAGTTATTTGTTCCTTATAATATGATTGGTTTTCCACTTCGTTTAGTAAATAATAATTGTATTCAAGGCTATTATCTCCATTTTAATGAATTAAAACAATTAAACGGATACCAACTCTACATCCCTTCAAAACTAGACTGGCTAACAGAAGTACATAACGATGTTACTTGGTTGGATTATATTGTAGGTGTTAAAGTTATTGAGGAATCAATTATTCAAGAAAGATCTCCACTATGCTGGATAAAGGCTGAAAACAATAGCCTACAAAAGGTTTTTATCGTTTGGTGGTAACTAAAACGACTAAAGAATAAAAGAGTATAGACAAAAGGTTATTATTACATCAACACAAGAATTATTCGCCTAAGGTATATGATTTAGTAAACTGATTTTACAAAATGATTTCCTAATGCCAGACTGAGCTTGTCGAAGTCCAATAAGATTTACTATACCAAATGTTTCGATACTTCGTCTATGCTCAGCACAGGCTAAGCTCAACATGACAACTTGTTAATTTTAACCCTAATAACCTTACAGTTATAATAGGCAATAATTATTGTATTTTTGTATAATAAACCTACACAACTATGATCACTTGGAAAGATGTAATACATTTTGCAGTAAAAGGGAATCCAACTCCTGATAATAGAGTAGAAAAAACTCCTGCTGAATGGAAAGCATTACTAACACCTGAACAATTCAGAATCACTAGAAATAAAGGAACAGAAGCTCCTGGTAGTGGTGCTTTATGTAGTAGTCATGAACTAGGTAAATATGCCTGTATTTGTTGTGACACGCTACTATTTGATTCTAGTATCAAGTTTGAATCTGGATCTGGATGGCCTAGTTTTACAGCCCTATTAAAGAAAATGCAATACAGTATACCAAAGATGAAACCTATGGTATGGTTCGTGTTGAGGTTACATGCAACACCTGTGATGCACATTTAGGACATGTTTTCCCTGATGGACCAGCCCCTAGTGGTTTACGTTATTGTGTTAACTCAGAAAGTATTAAAATAGAGAAAGGATAAGTATGAATGAGACCGCATACGAAATAGCAACCTTCGGTGGTGGATGCTTTTGGTGTACAGAAGCAATCTTTAAAGGAATAAACGGAATTCTTGATATTAAATCAGGTTTTAGCGGCGGTACAGTCCCAGGAACTCCAACCTATAGAGAGGTTTGTTCTGGTTTAACTGGTCATGCTGAGGTAATACAAGTACAGTTTAATCCTAATATTATTTCTTATAAAAGCATCATTAGTATATTCATGACTACTCATGATCCTACAACATTGAACCGTCAAGGCGCAGATTGTGGTACAGAATACCGTTCAATCATTTTACATCATGATAACAAACAAAAAGAAAATATTAACGACGTTATAAGTCAAGTATCAGAATATTATCCTGACAAAATAGTTACAGAAATAGCTCCTTATAAAGCGTTTCATGAGGCAGATTTGGAGCATCAAGACTATTATAAAAAAAATAAAGGAAACAGGTATTGTACTATTGTTATTGAACCTAAATTAGCTCGGTTACGTAGCTTATTCATCAATCAATCAGAGAAACAATAAGTTAACTTATAAGTTTAACACAAGATCCATAAACCACATTAGTACAGAACCATTATAATGAAATTAAACATATCAAATCCTTTCACAAAAGAACTCCCTTCTGATCCTATATTAGAAAACACAAGAAGACAAGTTTCTGGTGCATGTTACTCATATGTTTCCCCTAAAAAAACAAAGAAGCCTCAGCTAATTCATGCAGCAAATGAAGTTGCATCGGAATTAGGAATTACTGAAGAAGACACCAAATCAGAAGAGTTTTTACATTTATTTACGGGTAATACAATATTAGAAAACACTACTCCTTATGCAATGTGCTATGGAGGTCATCAGTTTGGTAATTGGGCAGGTCAATTAGGTGATGGTAGAGCAATTAATTTAACTGAAGTTGAACATGAAAATAAAACTTGGGCCTTGCAACTAAAAGGAGCTGGAGAAACTCCATACTCAAGAACTGCAGATGGCTTAGCTGTTTTACGTTCTTCCGTACGTGAGTATTTATGTAGTGAAGCTATGTTTCATTTAGGAGTTCCTACTACACGCGCGCTATCATTAGCATTATCTGGCGATGAAGTTTTAAGAGATGTACTATATGACGGACATCCTGACTATGAAAAAGGTGCTATTGTTTGTAGAGTATCCCCTACTTTCCTACGTTTTGGCAGTTATGAAATACATGCTTCTAGAAAAGATTACAATACACTTAAAACACTCGTAGATTATACAATAACACAGCATTATCCAGAAATAACTACGCGTGATAAAGAAGGCTATTTACAGTTTTTCAAAGCAATAACTAATAGTACTTTAGAAATGATTGTACACTGGCAACGTGTTGGTTTTGTTCATGGTGTAATGAATACCGATAACATGTCCATCCTTGGTTTAACTATTGATTATGGTCCTTATGGATGGCTGGAAGGTTACGATTTTGACTGGACTCCTAATACCACAGACAAACAACACAAACGCTATCGTTTTGGAAATCAGCCAAATATTGGTTTATGGAACTTGTTACAGTTGGCAAATGCTTTATTTTCGTTAATTGAAGATGCAGTAGCTTTAGAAGAAATATTAAATGGTTATAATCAAGACTTTCACCAAAAGTATTTGCAAATGATGAAGTCTAAACTTGGTTTAATTAAAGAAAACACAACTGACAGAGAATTGATAAAAGAATTAGAAGCTAATTTGCATTTATCCGAAACAGATATGACTATTTTCTATAGAAACTTATCAAACATCAACAAAGACCATGAGATAACTGATGATATATCATTTTTAGCCCCTGTAATGGACTCTTTTTATAATCCTGTGGAAATTACTGGCACTATCTTAGAACGTTGGAGAAAATGGTTTACAAGCTATATACAGAGATTGCAAGAAGAAACTATTTCTGACCAAGGGCGTAAAATAGCTATGGATAAAACGAATCCAAAATATGTATTGCGTAATTACATATCACAATTAGCTATAGATGCTGCTGATAAAGAGGATTACACTTTGATTGACGAATTATACACACTGCTTAAAAACCCCTATGATGAACAACCTGAATTCAATAAATGGTTTGTAAAACGACCAGAATGGGCCCGTCATAAAGTTGGGTGTTCTATGTTATCATGCAGTTCTTAATATAATTTTCATATAATAATCCACTATGTATATTAATCATAGTGGATTATCTACAAGTACTATGCGTATTGACTTACTGGTTTAATATTCTGATTTACTTTAAACAAATTACTCGGATCATATTTCTGTTTGATTTCTACCAAACGATTGTAATTGTGTTTATAACTAGCCTCAACCCTGTCTTGCCCTTCATCCATCATAAAGTTTGAATATGCTCCACCTGAAGAATACGGATGTAATGCTTCCCAATATGCCTTACACCAATCGGTAATTTTAGTAGCATTTTCAGGGTTTGGATCAACCCCAACAATTACTCCTGCATATTTTGCATCTCTATATGCCCATGGTGTATCCTCTTTCCCAACCCTACTTGCGGCACCGGTTATTGGGTATAGATGCATTTGCGATAAAGGTGTTGGAATATTTGAACCAAATTTTAAATGCTGTGCTCTAACTTCTTCTCCTAATTCATTAAAAAAGTCTGCCCTCCAATACCATTGTAATCCTGGTGGCATTAATCCATCAAACAGTGTTTGTATGGCTGGATATGGCATTTCTCCAACATGTTCGAATAACGGATTTTTAGCACGTACAGGTGCAAATAGCTCTTCAAACGTCTCTGAATCACCTGTATAACACCATACAATACCACAAAATTGTTTGTTGTGTAAATGTTCTGGAAATGGTGCTCCCGGAATAATCATCGTTGCAATAAAGCCATTTAGGTCATCCGGAGCATTGTGAATAAAATTATGATACCACTCCATTATTTCTTCCGTTTTTTCTATTGGCCATAGCGTAGGACCACCGATAACGGTACTTACAGGATGTGCTTGAAATTTAAATGAAGTAACAATACCAAAGTTTCCACCACCACCACGAATAGCCCAGAATAAATCCTTATGCTTATGTTCATTTACTGTTACAAAACTACCATCAGCTAAAACCATATCAGCTTCTAATAAATTGTCTATTGTAAGTCCATATTTTCTAGAAAGATGACCGACTCCTCCTCCAAGGGTCAATCCACCAACGCCAGTTGTAGAAATTATCCCTGCTGGCACAGCTAATCCAAAGGGATGTGTAGCGTGATCAACTTCTCCCCAAAGGTTTCCTCCACCTACTCTTACAGTATTGTTTGAAGTATCAACTCTTATGAATTTAATACCTGATAAATCAATTACTAAACCTTCATTACAAAGCCCTAAACCTCCTCCATTATGTCCACCTCCTCTTACAGCAACTAATAAATTGTTTTCTCTACCAAAATTTACTGAGGCAATAACATCAGCTACATCTACACACATTACAAACATACCTGGATGTTTGTTAATCATTCCATTGTATACCTTACGAGTCTCGTTATAGTCAGTATCTTCAGGCAGGACTATTTTACCTCTTAATGTACTTTTGAAAGTTTCAATACTCGTTGGGTCAAGTTCTTTAATTGTTTTCATGACTATATATAAATTTGATTAATTTCAGATAAATTTAAAGTAGTCAAAAAGGGAAGGTGGATTTCCTAGCAATAAATATGAGATATAAATTCGCTAGAAAAACGTAGCCTAAAGTTACTCATTATTTTTTGTTTTAAGAATATTTTCTTGTTTAGATTTTTATCCAGAAGAATAAATTTCAAGTCATGAGTGTTGAAATTAAATATGTTTTATTACAATATTAATAACCTAACTAAGGTTTTTAGCTTATGATATTTAACCAAAAAAAAGCATCATTATACTTGTTTACACAAGTGAATGATGCTGTGAATATATTTCAAAACAGTTAAACTAACAGCTTAAAAGAGTGACTCATATGTCTGTAAACAAAGAGCTTACATTACAAGCTTACCCCCTCTTCTTTTTCTTGCCTCCAGTAGTATTCGTATCAGTAATAGGTTTCTGTTGTGAAGCAATATAATTCGCTAATAATTTTTCAATTAACTCGTCTTTTGTAAGATGATGAAATACTGTTTTTACTTTATCCTTTAACTCAGTAGATACTTCACGATTTGGTTTTGTTTTAAAAATCTTCTTCGCCCACAATACAGTATTGTTTTCCTCAATACTTAATGCATCAGGCTTTTTAAGTTCATTAAACTGAAGTCCTAAAGCATCTTCAAAATCTGGGATATGATCTAACTCTTCTTCTTGAATAACAGATAATGACAATCCCTTAGCTCCTGCTCTTGCTGTTCTACCACTACGGTGCACATAAGTTTCAAAAGTGTCTGGTAAATGATAATTAACTACATAAGAAACTTCTTTTACATCAATTCCTCTTGCTGCTAAATCCGTAGCTACTAAAGTATTTATATGTCCTTCTCTGAATTGTTCCATAATTCTATCACGAATTCCTTGTGATAAACTACCGTGTAATGCTCCAGATGAAAAACGATTAATAGCCAAGTTTTTAGCTAACTTATTTACTGCTGCTTTTGTTTTACAGAAAATAATACCTCTTTGCCCTTCTTTAGAAGCTAAAAAATGCATTAACACTTCTAATTTTTCAATTGGTTCAACAACTACAAAATTATGATCAATCCCTTTGTTTCCAACAGTTTTCATATCAGCACTTACTTGCGTAACGTGTTTTGACATGTAATTTTGAATCAACTGTTTTATAGTTCCTGGTAAAGTAGCAGAAAACAATAATGTTCGTCGTTGTTTAGGTAGCGCTTCAACTATTTTGTCTAATCCATCTTTTAAAGATGTAACCATTTCATCAGCTTCATCTAAAACTAAATAATCAGCTGCACCAATATTTATCTCACCACGTTGAATTAAATCGATTAAACGTCCAGGAGTAGCAACAACTATATGTGTAGCCTCTTTTAATCGTTCTATTTGTGGTTTTATTGGAGTACCTCCACAAATTGAAGCAATGGACACTTCTGGAAGGTTGGTTTTATATTTTTCAAAATTAGAAACTATTTGTTGTCCTAATTCTCTTGTAGGTACTAAAACAACGGCTTGAATATTTGTTTTGGCTACATCAATTAATTGCAATAATGGTAATCCGAACGCAGCAGTTTTACCTGTTCCCGTTTTTGCCAATCCAACGAAATCATCTTTTTGGCTTAATAAAACTGGTATTGTTTTTTCCTGAATCTCTGTTGGTTCAGAAATATTTAAATCGGTTAAACTCTTCATTATAGCTGAAGAAATTCCTAAATCAGAAAATGTTGTAGACATAAATTATTGTAATTACTATGTATTATTTATACTATAAAAAAATCCTATTTAATAAAAAATAGGATTTTGAATTAGTTCTGTATGTATAGAACTTATATTTTTTTAACTCTAACGGCATTCATTCCTTTCATCCCTTTTTCAAGTTCGTAAGAAACTTTATCGTTTTCTTTAATTTCATCAATTAATCCACTTACGTGAACGAAATATTTTTCTTGATTTTTAGAATCTATAATGAATCCGAAACCTTTTGAATCATCAAAGAAAGATACCTTTCCTTCATTTCCAAAACCAGCATCATCTTCTTCTCCAGCAACTTTTTTAGGAATAAAAATATCAATACTTTCTAAATCAATTTCTTCTTTCTTTTTAGTTGGATCTGGTGGAGTATCTGTTAACTGTCCAAATTCATCAACATAAACTAACATATCTTCAAGACTAGTAGGCTTTACTGCATTTGCTTTACGTTCAGCTTTTTTCTTTTCTTTCATTTCACGTTTCTTTAAACGCTTTTTTTCTTTTTCAATCTTGTTAAATGTCTGTTGCGATTTTGCCATTATTTACTCTTAATTTTGTTTTTTGTATTATATAATATTGAATTGAAAACACTTTATTACAAGCACTTTATCACTTCAATATACTGCAAATATAGGACTTTCCTATTTAAACTTGTTAAAATTTGTTAAACAAATTACATTTTATTAAATCAAAATAAACCAATTGAATAAATTTTAAGGACTGGTTATTCTTAATCTGTTGATATGTTAACCCAATTCACATTTGCTTTACGAATTAATTCATCCGGAGTTTTAGCCAACCATTTTTTATGTGTATTAATAAATTTTGTTTTATAAAATAGATACAGCTTCCCTGCTCTTACTTCATAAGTGTTAGGATCAATTCTAACTTGTTTGTTTTTTAAGGCTATTGCATATGCACACCATCCGCCATATTGAGGTATATACTTATTAGGAGAATTCTTAAATAATTTTAAGGTTCTTGCAGAGGAGAATTTAAATGCTACATTATCATATATAAAAACATAGCTATCATCTCCTATTGTAGGCCTATCCTCAAAGTAAGTAACTAAATCATAGCCTCCAGCTACATATCCGTCCTGAATATTATAATTAGTTTCCTGACTGTAAGAAACCGTTGCAACAAAAAACAATATATATAAACTGAAGTATTTCACTATGAAAACTTTTTTCCTATTACTGGAATACTTTTTTTATAATTCCATAAAATAACACCACTAACCAAAAATACAAACACAGCTGTATAAAATAGCAGTCCTGAATCTCCATTAACTTCAATTCCTAATTGAGTTAAATGCATCATAATAGCACCTCCTAGAATTCCCATTGTTAACCCTGCTCCTGCCCAAACTGTTTTTGGCACTAAAAGTAGTATCCCAGCAATAAGTTCTAATACTCCAATACCAATTCTACCAACAGGCTCTAAGCCTACTTTAGAGAATATATACACACTATCAGGGTGCCCTGAGAATTTGAAACGTAATGTTTGGATTAAAATAATAGCAATTAATATTCGAAGTCCTAATAAGATATTCTTTTTCATATTGAAGTTTATAAATGAGTGATTAATATATTAGTTTTAAAAGTTGAATTACCCCAGCAATGAGTAACAGACTACCTATTACAACGTTTATTGCTGCAGTAATTCCTTTAATTTTCATTTTTAGTAAATTACTACATTTTCCATAACCATATAATGTTAGTGACTTACCTATAAACGCTCCTAAAAAGAATAAAAACAATAATGAAATTGCAGTTTCTAGATGTAAAGGAATCATTTTTGTACTTAAAAAAGAAATAGCTAATAACCAATAAATCAAAACTGTAGGATTAAACAACCCTAATAAAAAACCTAAAGCTTCTTTTGGGAATTGAAAACTCTTTTTAGTAACAATACACTCCCCGTGTTCATCTTTAATGCAGTTTTTCTTTCCAAAAATTAAAACACATCCTAATACTAGTAATAACATTATTAGTAGGTATTCCAACCAACTATTCTCTGAAATAAAATTTTGTATTGTTTTGAAATAACAAATTGCAAAAAGAATTAATAACAATTCTCCAATAGCTGCAGGAAAGACTATTTTTAATGCACTTGATATGTTATCCTTTATAGTAGTATTAATAACTGCTACGTTAACTGTTCCTAATGGTAATGCTCCTATAATAGCTACTAATAAACCTGTAAAAAAGTAAAGAATAAAATTCATAGCCAATTGGTTGAAACTAAACTTAATTCCTTACAAAAAGTTTATCCTATTTATTTTAAAACAGCAGCTATACTATCTTTTAAAGTGGGTAATACATCAGTTACAAACCACTTGTTTTCGGCTTTCCAAATATTATTTCTTGGAGATGGATGCGGTAACACAAAATATTTAGGTAAATAATCACCAAAATTAAATACCGTTTCCGTTAGAGTTTTCCTTGCAGTTTTTTCTAAATAATAATCTTGTGCATACTTCCCTATTAACAATACCAATACATCACCTTCAATCTTGTCTAATAATTGCTGGTGCCACAATGGCGCACATTCTTTACGTGGTGGTAAATCGCCTGTTTTTCCTTTTCCTGGATAACAAAATCCCATAGGAATAATAGCTACTTTATTAGCATCATAAAAATCCTCAGAACTAATCCCCATCCACTCTCTTAAGTTTTCCCCACTTTTATCGTCCCATGGAATCCCTGACTTATGTACTACACTCCCTGGGGCTTGACCTATAACAATAATCTTACTTCTAGTGCTAGCCGCAACAACAGGTCGAGGGCCTAATTCTAAAAATGAAGCACATTCAGTACATTTCCTTATATCTGCCAATAATTGTTTCATAAAATCATATAGATTAACAATAGTGTAGACGAATCTGATGATTATCCTTTCATAAATATAGTAAATTTCTGTACTTTGCATACGCTTAAATTATCACACCTATTCCATACTAAATGAAAGTCTGTATTGCAGAAAAACCAAGTGTTGCTAGAGAAATTGCTACTGTATTAGGAGCAAACACTAAACGCAATGGGTATTTTGAAGGAAATGGGTATTTGGTTACGTATACATTTGGACATTTATGTACGCTGTTTGAACCAAATGATTACAAACCCTATTGGAAAAGTTGGGATTTGAATAACCTACCTATGCTTCCTACGAAATTTAAAACTAAAGTGGTTGCTAATGAAGGAATTCAAAAACAGTTTAATATTGTAAAGAGTTTATTTGATAAAGCTAGCGTTATTATAAATTGTGGCGATGCTGGACAAGAAGGAGAACTCATACAACGTTGGGTAATTGATCAAGCTGGATATACTGGACCTATACAGCGTTTATGGATATCTTCCCTAACAACAGAAGCTATTAAAGAAGGATTTAAAAACTTGAAACCTTCTGAAGATTATGATAATTTGTATTATGCAGGATTCTCTAGGGCAATTGGCGATTGGTTATTAGGTATGAATGCAACCCGCTTATATACAGTAAAACATGGTGGTTATAAACAAGTATTATCGGTTGGTAGAGTACAAACTCCAACTTTAGCAATGGTTGTTGCTCGTTTTAAAGAGATAGAAAACTTCAAGCCCCAAGCTTATTGGGAATTACAAACATTATATAGAGATACTTTATTTAACTGTGAAGAAGGACGGTTTTTAGAAAAATCCGCAGGAGAACTATTTGCACACAAAGTACAGGAAAATGATTTTGAAATTGTTTCCATCACTAAAAAAGAAGGGAAAGAATACGCTCCAAAATTATTCGATTTAACTGGTTTACAAGTATACTGCAATACTAAATTCGGATTTTCAGCAGATGAAACCTTAAAAATAGTTCAGAAATTATACGAACAAAAAGTAGTTACCTACCCAAGAGTAGATACCACTTTTTTACCAAATGATGTGTATCCTAAAGTAGCTGGTATATTAGGGAACTTAACTAATTACAGTAACTTAACACAACCTTTACTTGGTAAGAAAATAAAAAAATCATCTAAAGTTTTTAATGATAAAAAAGTAACCGATCACCACGCTATTATCCCTACAGGAGTTCAAAACAACTTACAATACAATCAGCAACAGGTCTACGACATCATCACTAAACGATTTATTGCGGTATTTTATGACGATTGTAAAGTAGCAAACACTAATGTTATTGGTAAAGCAGATACAGTAAACTTTAAAACAACTGGAAAAGAAATATTAAAAAAGGGATGGCGAGTAGTTTTCGAGAACCCAGATGCATCAACTAAAAGAGACTCAGGAATATTACCTAGTTTTACCCAAGGAGAAAAAGGTGCACACTCCCCTTCTTTCCTTGAAAAAGAAACAAAACCTCCAAAGCAATTTACGGAAGCTACTTTGCTAAGAGCTATGGAAACCGCAGGAAAACAAGTTGATGATGATGAAGTTCGTGAATTAATGAAGGAAAATGGTATTGGACGACCATCTACCCGTGCTAATATTATAGAAACTTTATTCCGTCGAAAATATATTGAACGAAATAAAAAACAAGTACTCCCTACTTCTACAGGTATTAAATTAATTGATACGATACAAAATACCCTATTAAAATCAGCTGAAATGACTGGCTTGTGGGAAAAACAACTGAAAGAAATTGAGAAGGGAAATTACAATGCTGGAGCCTTTATCAATAACATGAAGAAAATGGTAGATCAGTTGGTGTATGAAGTGCGATCCGAAAATACCAGAGCAAATATATCACATACAGCCGCTACAGTAGCAAAAAGCAAAAAAGCTACTTCTACAAAAATAACACAAGTAGCAGGTCTAAATTGCCCTAAATGTAATCAAGGGAAACTATTAAAAGGATCAACAGCATACGGATGTAGTACACACAAGTCAGGTTGTACTATTAGAATTCCTTTTAGCTTTATGCAAAAGAAAATTTCTGCCAAACAATTGATCCGATTAGTCGCCAAAGGGGCTACAGTAAACTTAAAAGGATTTAAAACTGAAAATGGTACTACAGACGGATTTTTAAAATTTGATGAAAATTTCAATATCAAATTAGAAGAAAAACAAACCAAAACAACCAGTACTCCAGATATATTGAATTGCCCTAAATGTAAAAACGGAACTATTTTAAAAGGAAAAACTGCTTATGGTTGTAGTAATTACGCAAGCGGATGTGATTTTAAATTCCTCTTTGAAACAATTAAGCAACAAGCTGGAAATAAACCACTAACCAAAGCATTAGTGTATAAAATTTTAAATGGAAACAAGTAACACTACCGCACATAAACATTATGCTATTTGTAAACCGTATGGTTTTATAAGCCAGTTTATAACTAATGAGCAGAAAAAGAAGAAGAATCATAGGTTTCTAGGAGAATTAGCAGATTTCCCGAAAGGAACTATGGCTATTGGTAGGCTTGACAGAGATTCTGAAGGTCTACTATTACTGACTACTGATGGTAAAACAAGTTACTTTATATTAAGTAGTAAAGTTGAAAAAGAATATCACGTACAGGTTGATGGAATCATTACCAATGAAGCTATTGAAAAATTAAAACACGGCGTTGTCATCACTGTGGATGGAGCCGATTATACTACTAAACCTTGTAAAGTAGCCGCTATCGAAAAAGACGTGTCAATATTACCTTTACGCTCAAAAAAAATACGTGATGAACGCCACGGACCAACCAGTTGGATAACTATTACTTTACGAGAAGGAAAATTTCGACAAGTTCGTAAAATGACTGCAGCAGTAAACTTCCCTACCCTACGTTTAATACGTGTGAGAATTGGTAAAATTCACTTAAATACAATGCAAGCTGGTGAAGTAATAGAATTAGATGAAAATTTCGAAATATAACTGCAATAGAACTTTTAAAACGAGTATTTTTACCCTCAACTAATACCTCTATAATGCTCATGTCAGAATATCAAGATCAATTACTTCCTACATTAAAAAAATATTTTGGATATGATAGCTTTCGTTCTGAACAGCAAGAAATAATTGAGTCGGTACTTTCAAAAAATGACAATTTAGTAATCATGCCTACTGGTGGCGGAAAATCTATTTGTTTTCAATTACCAGCAATATTATTCAAAGGAGTTACATTAGTTGTATCGCCATTAATTGCATTAATGAAAGATCAAGTTGATGGCTTAAACGCAAATGGTATTCCTGCTAATTATTTTAACAGTAGCCAGGATAGTAATGAACATCAACAAATTTTTGAGGACATACATCACTCTAAAATCAAACTATTATATGTGGCACCAGAAAGCTTGTCACAATTAGAACATGTTGTTAATGAGCAATACATTAGTTGTATAGCGATTGATGAAGCGCATTGTATTTCATCTTGGGGTCATGATTTCAGACCTTCATACCAGCAATTAGGTTTTTTAAAGGCGAAATTACCTAACACACCAATCATAGCATTAACTGCAACTGCAGACAAAGCAACACGTGCCGATATTATTAATCAATTATGCATTCCACATGCACAACAATCTATTTCCTCATTTGACAGAAAAAACATTGAACTTGAAGTTAGGCCTGCAAATGATCGTGTTTCACAAATTATAAAATTTATACGTAGTAAGCCTAATGAAGCGGGTATTGTGTATTGTTTAAGTCGAAAATCTACTGAACAATTAGCCGAAAAATTACTTTTAAATGGAATTAAAGCAGCTACATATCATGCTGGACTAACTTTTGAAAAACGTAACAAGTCACAAGAAGATTTTATTTTTGATAAAACCCAAGTAGTTTGTGCCACAGTTGCTTTTGGTATGGGGATTGACAAATCTAATGTCCGTTGGGTAATACATTATAACATGCCTAAAAATATAGAAGGCTATTATCAAGAAATTGGTCGTTCTGGTAGGGATGGTTTACAAGCCAATGCACTGCTCTTTCATAGTTATGCTGATGTTATTCAATTGCGGAAATTCGCTGAAGGCGCTAGTAATTTTGAAGTTCAGATAGCAAAATTGGACAGGATGAAGCAGTTTTCTGAAGCCACTACCTGTAGAAGGAAAATTCTGCTAAGTTATTTTGGAGAATTACTTTCCGAAAATTGTGGCAATTGTGATGTCTGTAAAAATCCCCCAGAATTTTTTAACGGAACCATTATTGCTCAAAAAGCATTATCTACGATTACCCGACTAAAAGAAACAGAAGCTACCGGAATTGTTATTGATGTTTTACGTGGTGCTCGAAATGCTACTATAGTAGATAAAAAATATGATACCATAAAAACGCATGGTATTGGAAACGACATCTCTTGGAAAGATTGGCAACACTATATAATTCAATTAATTAATCAAGGGTATTGTGAAATTGCTTTTCATAAGAATAATGCATTACAACTTACCGATTTTTCAAAAAAAGTACTTTTTGAAAATGAACTAGTAAAACTAACCAAACCAGTTGCTGTCACAGAAAAAGCTACTAAAAAGAAAGCTGCAAAGAAACCAGTTTCAAATACCTTGTTTGAACGTTTGCGCAAATTACGTCACACAATTGCTTTGGAAGAAGACATCCCTGCATACCTAGTATTTAACGATGCTACATTAAAAGAAATTGAACGAGAACGCCCAATGTCAGATGATGAATTCTTAGAAATTAGCGGTGTTGGGCAACGAAAATTAGAGGTTTATGGTACTTCCTTTATTAATGAAGTAATTGCATTTACAAAAGATGAAAAAGTAACTAAAAAAAAGGGAGACACACATAAAATTACTTATGAGTTATATCAAGAAGGGTTGAGTATTGATGAAATTGCTGTAAAAAGAAAACTATCCCCTACTACTGTTTTTTCACATATTGCAAAATTATATACGGACGGAAAAGACATTAATATATATGAACTCGTTAGCAAAAACGAAGTAGAAGAAGTTAAAAAAGCAAAAAAAGAACTAGATAGTCCGAATGCTTTAAAACCATATTTTGAACACTTCAATGAACAATTGGACTATTTTAAAATTCGTTTGGCCTTGAGTGTAATTGAAAGAGAATAGCGTTTATATATTCACCACTTGTTAATTTTATTTTTAATAAGATTATTAATATTCACTAAGCGTATAATTATACGCTTACAAATGCTTACATAGCATTAAAGGTCTATAAACACCAGAGAATGTCAAAAAATAAAAGATTTTAAGTACATTCACGACATAATAGATATAAACGTAATTACGTTTATATAATTGTTGGCAGTAATTAAAAAAATGAACTCAAAAGCATTATACATATTATTTATTCTAATTATATTTTCATGTAAAAAAGAAGAAGAAACTCTTAATTACACTGAACGTTTCGAAATTGAAACTTATGATTTAATTAATGATGCTTTTGTTCCCCTTATAGAAGAAAGGGAGAAATTAAACCCTAAATTTAATAAGTCTAAAAGGCAAATATTTGAAAGCCCCTACTCTTTTCATCCTAAAGATAAATTAATATTTAATAACATTATACCCAAAGAGTACCTTTCAAAAATAGATACTGTACTGATTATTAAAAAATGGGAATCTAATAAACTAAATAACTTTAATTTAATTGGCGAACATGTTCTTAGAGATATCCATCAAATATATTCAAAAGATAATTTTGAACTATATATGAAAACATGGAGAAAAGAAATTGGTGACAGCTATGTGTTATTAAGCAACCCAATCTTTAATGATGAATTTAATAAGGCATTTGTATACTCAAGAATTGATGATTATGGAGATTGTGGACTAAATAGTAGTGGGTTTCATATATTTTCTAAAGAAAGTGGCAATTGGAAAATGACAAAAGACTTATTAAGGCCTGATAAAAGTAAAAACTACTGCCAACAACACCTATAAATAATACAGGTTTCGGTGTGTAATTCGGGACGTAAGTGTATATTTACATAGTCGCCAAATCTTTTAATTTGGCTTTTATAAAACGACAAAATTAAAAACCAAACAAAAAGCTTATGGCTTGTGCCGATACGAAAATCCGCGGATTTTCTGCCCCGCACTATTCATAGCTAAACGTTACCCAACATTGAAAAGGACATTTACAACTAATAGTAACCTATTAAAAATCCAATTAAGGGAAAATATCTACTTAATAATTGGAGCCATCATCCTTACTCCGATTTACTATTATGTAAAAATGGGCAAACCTTTTGAAATAGACACTCTCTATATTCTTAGTTTGGCAGGTGTAATCTTATTCCTCAATATTCCAGCCTTCATTTTACTTATTGATTATTATTTAGAAAACAAGAACACTAGAGTTGAAATTTCTGAAGAATCAAATTATATAAAAATAATTCAAAACAAAAATTCAACAAAGTATCAACTAACAGAAATTAAATCTTCTACACTTCATTTAGGAATATATTACAGAAATAGAATAGATAATGCTAGACGATGGAAAGTAGTACATTCAGATTTTGGATATTGGGACTTAGAATTTGAAAATGGTGATAGGTTTTACCTATCTAATTTACTAGTCGACTGTTTGCATGAAAAAGCTTTTATTGAGAATACTTTATACAGATATAGAATGTTTCCAACAATAGATAAATCTAACTCAAAAAAGGCTTTAGAGATTAGACAATTTCATAAAGAAAAGAGAATTAATAAATTAAGAGAAAATTATAAAAACAAAACTATTACCGAATTAAAGTATATAGTTGAAAATAAAGAAATGTATCAAGACAACGCAATTAGTGTAGCTAAGAAACTCTTAAAAGAAAAAACGTTGGGTAACAACATATAAAATGCATGCTAATGTTTGGGTATAAACTCCCAAAGTAAGTGTATATTTATTCGTGGATTTCCTGCCGGAAATCCATATCGTCCGACTACGTCGCACGACACTTTATATAAACGTTGTAGTGCATTCCACATACTGGAAAATATTCGAATAATATTAATATAATAAAAAATACAATGGGAACAACTTTTGTAGATGTGAAAAAAAAAGGGTTTTGGTTAAGAGATAGTGTTTTAGAACTTTGGCTCCGTTTTGCAGCACTACATATTAAAGATTCTGCTGATAAAAATTCAAAAGCACACGAAATTAGAGATAAATGGTTACTTGCTTCTAGAGGTTATTTTTCTGGATGTGTTCCTCATAGTATTGAACAAGCAATTTCTACGGAAGATGGGGAAAAAATTGTAACTGATGCCATACATTCTCTTCTTATTGTATTAAAGAAAGCTCCAGAAAAACTTGATAAGAATGTAATTAGTTTAATGGGGTGTGGAGAATGGCAAATTAACTTTGAAACATTCCGATTAATAGAAGTCAGTGAGGCTATTCTAGATTTAATAGAAGGAAAAGTTGGAAATGGCCCTGAAGACACTTCATTTATGCCTGGATGCCACTTTTAAAAAACGACACCACAACAACATATAAAATGCATGCTTAGGTTTGAGTATTAATTTCCAAAGTAAGTGTATATTTACTCGTGGATTTCCTGCCGGGAATCCTGTCGGCCGACTTACGTCGCACGACACTTTATATAAACGTTGTACATAATACTCTATGCTCATAAAAAACGCTTCTTAATAGAAAGTGTTTTTAGAATAAGAAAACAACATAAAAAAGTTACTTAAAATTATGCTCCAGACACCAACTGAATTAGTCCTAGATATACTGAAAAAACAGGGGTATTCACCCTTTCTTGTTAATGAAAACTATATTGGAATACAATGGATAGATGAAAATGCAGACGAATGTTATATTGACGAAGATGACATTGATGTTTTTTCTGGCAATATAGCTTGGTTTCAATCAAGCTATAATGACAACCACATTCTTAAAATATATAATAAAGGTGGCGATTTCAAATGGACACCGATTACTCATAGTCCAATTTATGGATGTCACTCAATCTTAGTTAGATGGTATAACGATAAATTATTATTCATTTACAAAGAAAAGCATGATATTTATATTTGCTCCATATGCAATGAAACTGTCAAACATATCAATTACTACGGAGAAGAACTTATGATTAATAAAAATCTACTTTCATATACAAAATTTAATGACACCATAAGTCTATTAAAAATCCCTGAACTAATTGAATTAGATAATATTACATTAGATAAAGCTAAAGAAATGGATTTAGTTCCTGAAGATATTCGGGATATTGATTATAAGGGGTTGAAAACAAAATAAAAAAGCACAACACCACCTATAAATAATACGGATTTTGGTGTTTAAAATTGAAAGCCATTGTATATTTACATAATAGAAAAACCTGCTAATATTTGGGTTTTAAAACGATAAAATTAAAACAAAACCGAAACACTCTTGCTTGTAACAGCACGAAAATTCATACCTAATCGTTAGTAGAAATTACAATATGACTGAAGAAAAAGCAAAAGAATTCGCAATAAAAGTCCATGGCGAACAACAATACGGAAGTAAACCTTACTCATTCCACTTGGAATCTGTTGTCCAAGTAGCTAAAAATATAAACTTAGAAAATGATATAATCCTTGGTTGTTGGTTACACGATACTATAGAGGACTGTAATGTTTCGTATCAGGATATTAAAAGAGAATTTGGAGAAAATGTGGCGGAAATTGTTTATGCAGTTACGGATGAATTAGGAAGAAATAGGAAAGAAAGAAAAGAAAAAACTTATCATAAAATTAGAATAAATCAAAACGCTGTATGCGTTAAGCTTTGTGACAGAATCGCGAATTTAAATCAAACAATTTTGGATGAAAAAATAGACCTTCTATCCATGTATTACAAAGAACAAAAAGACTTTAAAGAAAAGCTTTATAATTCGAATCACAGAAAGCCTACCCTCAAGCTATGGGAGACTTTAGATGATTTGATTAATAAAGCGAAAAATATGAATATTACGAACGTTTAGTAGTAAGTTAAAAACAAGTTAAAGCAGAAAACAGGATTATTAAATGGCTAAAAAATATATTTAAATAACTGTATACAATTAATGAGAAAAGTAACACTTTATCAATTAGAAAGTTCTGATATGAAAATTTCAATGGAAATTTATTTCAATGAACAAGATCAACTAATATTTGATGGATATGATATTGGAAAAAGGGTTGAAGAATTACTTGGAGATTCAGACTATGAATATTCATATACTGTTGAATTCATTGAAGTAAATAAAATATCTAGACTGTTTAACATAAATATTACCGAGAAATCAACTCTTTTAATGGAAATTAAAAACCGATTTAACGGAAACGATGCATATTCAAAATTTGGAGATTTTATGACAGAGAATAATATCAAGTTCAGTCGATTCACCTGGAGATAAAACTATGTACAACAACACCTATAAACAATACGGGTTTTGGTGTTTAAAATTGAAAGCTTCTGTATATTTGCAAAGTCGCCAAATCTTTTAATTTGGCTTTTTTAAAACGACAAAATTTAAAAAAAAATCTAAAAGCTTATGGCTTGTGTTAACACGAAAATCTGTGGATTTTCTGCCCCGTACTATTCATAGCTAAACGTTAGCAAACATTACAATAACTATGAAAGAAATTAAAATAGAATCTACATCAAGAACAATCTTCATTCTTGAGTTTCTATTTTTAATGATAGTTTCTTGTATTATTATGGGAGTTTTAAAAATTCAATTTCCTGAATTAATAAACAAACTAATTTTCATTATTGGAGCACTCTTAATTTGGTTTTTAGCGTCTAAATTCACTAAAAAATATAGACTTGGTTTACTTATTCTTAAAATCAATGAAAAAGGCTTAAATGTTAGTTGGGAAAAACAATTTATTCTTAGCTCTAAAACAGATGTTTTTCTAAAATGGTCTGAAATAAAGAGCTTTAAATATCAACCAGAACAATATTTACACGTTTTTAAAATTAAATCAATAAACGGAAAGAAATATAAATTCACATTTGAAGATAAGGATTATGAATTTCAACTTTTTTTTGATTCTTTTGAAAAAATTGCAATTAAAAAATCTGACCAAAACTTAAATATTGACATAAAGAAAGAAAAAACGATTTACGAATCACTCTATGGTAAAATTATGGCTGTTATTGTTATATTTTTAATAATATTTATGATTTGGACAATCGTATTTGGTGAACCTAAGAAGGAATTGAATTATGGATTAATATTGGTAAGTTTATCAGGAAGCATATTTTTTGTCTCCCAAGTATATATGTCTAATAAAAAGTAAAACGTTTGCTAACACCATATAAAATGCATGCTTAAGTTTGGTTATAAATTTCCAAAGTAAGTGTATATTTACTCGTGGATTCCCTGCCGGGAATCCTGTCGGCCGACTTACGTCGCACGACACTTTATATAAACGTTAGCATACATAAAATGACCAATGAAAATTTAATTAACTTATTAGAAAAAGATAATTTAAAAACTAAGTTTCTATTTGACGAATTAGGAATGACTTGGCAGGCTAGTTTCACAAGAATGGTTGGCGGACTTAAAACTGTTTATGAATCTGCAGAACATTTTTATTTAAGTCTAATTAGAGCTGTAGAAATGCATACTGACCCAACCTATGGTTTATCTCAGTGGCAGTATAAAACTGATTTAAAAAAATGGTGTAATGGATTAGTAATTAGTGAAATTGACGCATCAAGTTTTGAAAATCATTTAAAGTATGAATTAAATGAGATCTATGAATATAGAGAAGATTGGACTGAAGACAATGACCCGAAATTTTATCCTAAAAACATTATCAATCCAAAAAAAATAATCAAATTCTGGGAAATCAAAGAACAAATTGACCCAAGAATGCCTATAGGACCAACCTTTTGCTTTTTAGCAGAATCAATAGATTCGTATTTTTATATAGAAAATCACTATGAATCATAAAAAACGTATGCTAACAACACCTATAAATAATACGGGTTTCGGCGTGTAACCCCAAGGGTTTGTGTATATTTACGAAGTCGCCAAACTTATAATATTTGGGTTTAAAACGACAAAGTTAAATCAAAATTTAAAAGCTTTGGCTTGTGTCGATACGAAAATCTGTGGATTTTCTGCCCCGTACTATTCATAGCTAAACGTTGTGTGTAATTTGAAATACAAATTTCCAAATATTAGATGTTTTCTATTGTCAGAAATTTCACTATCCTTAAAAGGCTATTAAACAGCTTATTATACCTTTATGAAAAAGTATATCTCACTGGCATTTCTAATTGTTTTTTTAGGATGTTCAAAAGACAGCGATGAAAATTCTGACCCTAACCAAAACTTAACTGATGAAACGATTTCTGGTGTTATTGTTTTACCAGAAAATAGTTCAATTGATTCAAGCATTTTAAAAGTACAATCTATTTCAGCTACTAGTTCTGTAATTGATAGTGGATATGAATTAGTAGTCGTTGAAAATGTAGTTAATACATTATTTGCAGTTGATCTATTAGATCAAGTTATTTTAATGGGTTACACATATCCTGGTCAAACAGACTTCACAATCGATTCTGGATCTACTATTCTTGCGATGCTCATGAATCTCCCTATATCACAAAGTTTATCAACTCAGGGAAAAGTGAATTTAGTTAATGAAATTAAAAACGACCCTAATTTTTAGAATTTAAAATTAGAATTGGAGAATGTTATTAATCAAGGGCTTTCTCCTCTTGATCTCATGCAAGATGATTTTGCAACATCTTTGTTGACATTTTTCGAAAACGCTACTAATATCAATCGAAATAGTTTAGATGATCAACCTGTGATTATACATCAAGCTGGTCGTTCATTTATATTTCAAAATCCTGGAAAAGCTTATGCTACATATATTGAGATTTATAAAGATGGACAATCTATTGAAACTATAAGTTTAGACAGAGTTAGGTTTGTTCCGACTTCTATACCTCAAATTCTTCAGGGTTTATTAGACAACTTAACAAATGGACCTGAAGTTGTTGAAGTCCCATACACATTACCAGCCGAAGATGGAGATTATGAAATAAAAATTAGAACTGGGAGAGATCTTGGATTACCACCAGAGCCTTTAAGTGTATTAGCGTTACAAAGTAATATCGTCGACATGGCAACAGACGTCTTTTTAGATATTATGTCATTCGAAAATCAAAATTTAGCTTGTGCACAAACATTAATAAACAATTTTAGAACATTTATTAGCACCAATGAAGATTTCCAAAATTTTAACTCAGTACAAGACGTTCTCTCATTCACCTATGATCGTACTTTAGCATTTATTACAAGTGGTGAAAATATTTTTTTTGGTTGTAATCCTCCAAATGTTTCTATCTCAGGGTATTTAAAATCAATTGAAAAAAAGATTAAATGGTTACAATGGATTGGTTGGATTGGACATACTGGGAACTATTCTATGGCAGCATATCAATGGTTTACTGATGAAGCTAGAGTCGACAAATGTTATACCGTGAATGGAAATCAAGCGAATGAATGTAACTATTTTAATTACGAAGGTGAATGGTATATGCTATGGTATGATGAAGTTTATAACCCTTATAATGAGGCACTAATAACTTTAGATGCTAATGGAGAAAGTACTTCAGTTTTACTTTCAAGCACACCTGGTAGTACTAATTATGAAGATATCACAGATAGTTGGAGTTATACTATGACTTACAATGCAACCAGTAACACCTTAAATTTAACTAATAATTATTGGAATGTAACCAATTCATTTCCTGTTACAAACGTAAATGATGATATATTTTATACAAATGACAGCTCATTTTCTATTGAATTGCATAGGATGTAGTTGATACAAGTATTTTTCTATTTAAGATTTTACAATCCATATAATAACTACACACAACAACGTGTATAATTAATTACTTCTGAATTTCCTACTCGGAAATTCCTCGGAATTAATTAACTTGTGTCTTCATCGGAAAATGACTCGCGTCCTTTCCCGTAAAAAATCATACACGAACACGTTATGCTCAATTACTAAAATGAATCTTAGCGAAAAATTTAAAGACTTACTCTTTTTTGATATTACTCTGAAAAAAGAATTTTTAGATTACTTTTTGGAAGAAGTAACAGAAATTAATGCTCAAATTTTACGAGATATTTCATTTAATGATAGTGACAAAATAGAATTAATAAAGAGTAATACTAGTTTGATTCTTTATTTATTAAAGGCAGCTAAAGTTTTAAAAAATCATAATGTAGATTTAGTGGTAAATTTGGAAGCAGAATTTATTGAATATTCCAACTTAGATTCTACATATTCGGACCTATTAGAGAATGCTTTTCAAAATACATTTTCAAAACTAGAATCGACAGAAGTAAGTTGGGAATTTGAAAATGATATTGATCCTGCTAATAGGTATTTAAGAATATTAGATCAAATTTCTTTTGACATTTATAAAGATTCTAATTCACTTAAAAGGGAATCTTATGAGAATTTAACCGACGAAAAGTTTAAAAGAATTAATCAAGAATTTAAATCTATAATAAAAGAAATTCATAATGAAAATATTCTTTCAGTTGGAATAAGCTATTCATATGCAAATATCAACTTACCTAAAACTTACGATATTATTTTTGATACTAGAGATTATACTAAATTTTGGAAGCAAAAAACCATTGTAAAGGGAGCTTTTAACTATCGTGATATATTTCACCCTGATTTATGGAGAGGTCATCACTCACATTGTCTAATTGAAGTAATTGGAGATATTCCTGAAATTTTCAATGAATTACCTAAAAATAACGGAGGCTTAGATATGCACCCTGGTATTGGACTCTGTACAGAATTTGACTGGAACATTATAAAAAAACAGAGCATAACAACACCTATAAATAATACGGATTTTGGTGTGTAAAATTGAAAGCTTGTGTATCTTTACTTAATCGCCAAATCTTTTAATTTGGCTTTTATAAAACGACAAAATTAAAAATAAAACAAAAAGCTTATGGTTTGTACTAAAACGAAAGGTCACTCCTTCTCTACTCCGTACTATTCATAGCCAAACGTTGGCGGTAATTAGAAAATCTATGGTAGAAAATATTTGGAAACAACCTGCAAAAGGATTTACTGATGAAAGTATCGGAAGAACGGAAGAACAAATCGTTCAAAAAGAGTCTGAAATTGGATTTAAATTTCCTACTCTCTACAGAGAACATATGAAAATCCAAAATGGTGGATATTTATGGAAAAGTGCTTTAATTCATAATGGAGAAGTAAACGAACTCTTACACAATGGCTCTACAATTGACCCAATAATAGAACACGGAAGTTATAAAACACTAAAAGATGTTCTATTGGAATACATGGACAAAGAAGAACTTGAAAACTCTTCAGGATTTGAATTTCTAGATTTAACGAGACTTCCTATTCTATCTCATATGGATGGACATACAATGCTATGTTTTGACTATGGATATAATGTAGAAAATGAATATAAGGAACCTCAAATATGTTTTTTTGAGCTTGAATGCGCAGATAACGGATTTGATGAGCTATTAAGGGTTAAGTCATATGACAAGTTAATTAATAATTTAGTTTACTATGGCTACGAATCAAACTCATATTATATTGGATTAAATACTCAAAAAAGCATTGAAGAAATAGCAGAGATTTTCCATAATTCAATTAACTTAAAACTAGACCAAATGGATGATGACGGATTTGGCTGGTACAACTTCAAGAAATGGTATTCTGGAAAATTGAACATAAACAAAGACCTTATATTATTCTTAAGGCTAACACCAAATCAATTTTTAAGTAACACACACTTACTTCAAAACTATCAAGAATATAATTACATCCTTGAAATTGAAGTAATAACAGAAGTTAATAAATATGAGGACAATCCAAGTTTCACTAAGTCGATTATTAATGAGAAAGTAAGCCCTTTTCTTTCCTATTTTGATAATAGATTCCTGTTAACACCTTACAACAAAGAGAATCCTTAAAAACTAAAAAAGTTTTAACATAAAGAGAAAAATAGAAAAACTACCGCCAACAACACCTATAAATAATACGGGTTTTGGTGTATAAAACTAAAGGCTTGTGTATATTTATGCAATCACCAAATCTTATGGTTTGGTTTTAACCGACAAAATAAAAACAAAACACAAAAGCTATGGTTTGTGTCGACACGAAAATCCGCAGATTTTCTGCTCCGCACTATTCATAGCTAAACGTTGTAGTGCATAAGAAAAAGAACAATCTATGAAGTTAATTTCTGAAAGAACATTAATAAGCCCTTTATCAAAAAAGGATATTCCTGAGATTTTAGAAATGTATATGGAAATAGATGCGTTTAAATATGTAAAACCATTTCAAAATAAGTCTTCTGAATTTTATACCGATTTTTTAAAGAAAAAAATAAATGCAGGAAATAAAGAAACTCAATTTTGGACTGTCCGAAAAAAAGAAGACAACTCATTTATCGGAACTACAAATTTAAACCAATTGACTTCAACTTCAATGATGCAAATAGGATGTCATATTAAAAAAAATAATTGGTCGAAAGGATACGCATCTGAAACACTAATAGAAATATTAAATTACGGAATTGAAACTAGAAAATTAAAGGAGATTTTTGGTGTCTTTGAGTTGGACAATATTGCATCAAAAAAATTAATGGAGAAGCTTAATTTCAAATTTAGTGAAAGTAAAGTATTCTTAGGTACGGAAGTGAATATCTACAAATATTATATTGAATGACAGACAAATTATAAAAACGCACAACAACACCATATAAAATGCATGCTTACCTCGCTCCTATTTCAAAAGTAAACGTATATTTACTGGTGGATTCCCTACCGGAAATCCAAGTCATCCGACTGCGTCGCACGACACTTTATATAAACGTTGTATACCATTGATAACACCCCCAATTAATAGTGAAAATAATCAAAGTAAAAAAAGGAGACATATTACAATATAAAGGAGACTTTAATAGTTCCGTTTATAAAGTTGAATCTGGATTATTACGAAGTTACACCATTGACGAAAAAGGTAAGGAACATATTTTCATGTTCGCTCCTGAGGGCTGGATAATTGCCGATATGGTTTTGCCCGATGTTGGCTGTGAATTATTTATTGATGCATTGGAAGATTCTGTCATTACAGTAACGGATAAAAGTTATTCAGAACAAAAGCCACAAGTTAAAGCTTTAGTTAATCGAATTACTGTTCTTCAACAAAGAGTAATCATGTTAATGAGCCATTCAGCAATAGAACGATATGAGCACTTTATTGAAACCTATCCTGCTCTAACACAAAGAGTCCCTCAAAAATTGATAGCATCTTATCTAGGCATAACTCCCGAAGCACTGAGTAAAGTTAAAGGAGATAAAGCAAGATCAAAATAACAGATTTCATTTCTTAATCTACATTAATGCGAGCATTTTTTATCTGCTCTACCTTTGTCATAAATTAATTTATTAAAATTTATACTATGACGAAATTACACGAAACAGAAATCAGTAAAGCCAGAAAAATTACAGGATACATTCTTTCTATTTTATCATCATTAATGATTGTATTTAGTGGAGGTAATAAAATTATTGGTACCGAATGGATGGTTCAGGCTATGAACACAATACCTAACATAGGAGAAATAACTCCTTTTATTGGTATGCTTGAAATTACTTGTGTTATTCTTTACTGGATTCCAAAAGTAAGTAATATCGGTTTTTTCCTTTTATGCTCTTATACTGGAGGAATTATTGTTGCAGAATTAGTAGCAAGTCACACCCCACTACCAGGTATACTATTAGCTATATTTATTTACTTAGGTACAATACTAAGGAAACCATCTTTATCTGGCTTGGGTATTTAATAATACCATTTCATCCTATTTCAAATTCAAACCAAGCCTTTAATAATAAGTTTCAAAAAATATAATATTATGACAACATTAGACAAAACAGAAACAAAAATGCCAGCATATATGGTGGCATTTGTACGCGTAGAAGATCAAGAAGCATTTAACAGTATATATCTTGAAAAAGCTGCAAAATTAGTTGAAAGACATGGTGGAATAACAATAGCTGTTACAGACAATCCTCCAACAATCGAAGGAACACTTCCAAAAGGACGTTTGGTTATTCTTGAATTTCCATCTATGGAACATGCTGAAAACTTTTATAACGATCCAGAGTATCAACCTTTAAAAGAGGCTCGAATGCAAATAAGCCAAAGTGACTCAACTCTATTCGAAAGAGGCTTTTAATCTACATCTTTCTAATATATGAGTAAAACCCTATTCGTCATATAATTAGAAATAGAAAAACGGTATACAACAAAACCTATAAATAATACGGATTTTGGTGTTTAACCTTAAAAGTAAATGTATATTTACATAAACGTCAAATCTTTTGATTTGGCGTTTGATTTTAAAAAAGTAAAATACAAAAGCTTATGACTTGTATCAAAACGAAAAGTCACCACTTCTCTACTCCGTACTATTCATAACTAAACGTTACCAGTAATTAAAATTAGACTCTGTAAAAAACGATGTTATGGATAACTGTTAGTTTTTAACAAATTTCAATGTAGTTTTTCTAATTTCTCCTTTTATTTTTAGAGTTAAAAAATATACTCCTTTTGAAAGTGAATTTACATTTATCCCACCACCTATCAAACTATCATTTCTTTTAATCGATATTAACCTACCTCTTATATCATATAACTCAATACTATAATTTTTATCCTTTAATTTTATATTCAGAAAATCATCAACAGGATTAGGAAATACTTTAACCTCCTCGAGAATAGACTCGTCAATACCTAAGGTAGCTATTGTGTAATTATGTGTTACAGTCTGACCAAGATAAGTTGCTTTCCAAGTCCACTCACCTATCATATCAGGTATATCAGTCCATGTCCAATACGAAATTGTATAATCATCTACAAAATTGAAACTCCAATTATTTTTAACTGTACCATCTGGCCTTATTACTTCCAAATCAATAGAAGTTCCTTGTAGTTGCTCTCTAAGATAAACAGCCAAAACAACTTCATCTGTTAGAGAAAAGGAATTTTGAATATATGTTGTCTCTACCTGTGCACATTCGTCAAACTTAAAATCTGGAACATCAGAATGTGTAAGTACTGCATTAATATTACTATCTAAATAATCTTTTTGATCAACCCATTGGGAGCTATTATTCATTGAATTACAAGATTCATAATAAGGATCTATTAAAGCCCCTAGACTATTATATACTTCAAAATGTAAATGTGGACCACTAGAGTCACCTGAACTCCCTATAATACCTAGATACTCCCCTTTAACAACAGTATCACCAATGTTTTTACTTGTTAGAGATTCTTTTTTCATATGACCATACCAAGCTACACTACCATCAGAATGCTGTATGTAAATTGCATTCCAAGGATTACCGTCCCATGAGCAGTTTTGGTCAGGGCTTTGTCCATATTTATGTATAATTTGTCCAGCTTCTGCTGATACAATTTCTGTATGATCTAACAACATTTGTTCCCACCAAAATGGCCAAGTATAAATATCAACACCTTGATGTCCATTATAAGTCTTAGATCCACAATTATAATCTTGAACCCCAAGTGTTGGGTCATGATCTACATAATATGATATTGCCCAAGTTTCATTATATGGAGCGGATGCAGACTTCCTAACTGGCCATCCAAATGAAGGGGCTACATTTTTAGCTGGATAACTATATCTATTTTGAAAAATTAAATTTTGTCTATTTATGTCTAGAGTTGTTTTTATATTAACCCTATCAGCATTGCTTAAACATTGACTTTTTTGTGAATTAAAAACTACTTGCCCTCCATTTAGTAATCTTTTTTCTTCTTGACTATATAACCTAGAAAGTGCCAAAAAAGAAAGTAATAATATGCATATTATTTTTTTCATAAACTATTTTTTTATGAGAATAAAACTTTAGTTCAATTTATAGTTTGAAACAAATTTTAAAGTCATTACAACTTCAATTAAAACGTTTTTAATATCGAGTACCCTACCACTCTACATTAAACTCTCATAATCATAATTTAAAAGCTACTGGTAACAACACCTATAAATAATAAGCCTTCTGGTGTGTGAGATTTAAAACTTGTGTATATTTACAATCAACGCCAAATCTTTTAGTTTGGCTTTTTTAAAACAACAAACTAAAAACATTTACAAATCGGTATATAAAAATGTTTTATCTAAGTTTTTATAAGTATCCCTATCCCACTCTTTCAATACATATACATAATAGTTATACGGTTTGTGTTGGAAAAACTTAGTTTCTTTTTTATACCATTTCCCATTTTCTTCTTGAACTAAATCACCTAATTCTTTTTTATTTAAACTAATAGGATCAACTTCTACTCTAGGGTATTTAAATGATGCTATTTCTTTTTTAGTTCCTGTTGGATAATAATTGATGTCCGCTACATATTCAGGCATCTCTACTTTTCCTAATTTTAACGAAACTAATTTATTTATTAAAGCGTTGCTTCCTTTTACATATTTAGTTAATAAACTTTCAAAAGATCTAATAAAGGCATTTTTTCCTAATTTTCTTAAGCTAAACTCCGATTCACCTAATAACCAACCTGCAACTTTCTTTTTAGTAACTAACTTCCCTTCTTCATAATTAAAAGGTAAATATGGAACTGGATCTTTGGGGTTAGTAATAAAATAGCTCGTATTATTTTTACTAAACTTGGTATTGTATTCTTCCGAGAACTCTAAGTTACCACACATTGGTTGTGCGTACGAATAAGTTTTGTAATTATTTTTAACCGACAGCCTGTCTTTAGGTAAATTTTCTAAATAAGCTCTTGTCATAGTTGCCAAAGCACCTCCTTGACTATGACCAGTTATTATGATATTATATATTCCCTTTTTATTTAAATCTTTGATTTGTTCTTCAATTTTATCAGATAGAATTACAATGGTTAATGCATAACCTGCATGAACAGCTGATTTTTGATCAACAGAAAAAGTATATTTATGAAATGAATCATTCATTTTTATAACTCCTTTTGCTGGTATCATTGCTGAATAACAGTTTTCAACCCAACTAAATATGTTTGCTGTCGAACCTCTATAGTTAATAACTCCTACTGCTCCATTTTCATAGACTTCAAACTTATTATCCATACTTAAAATATCAGAAGTATAAAACAATTTAAATTCTGAGGGAACTATTCCACTATTATTTCCGTATTGTTCTATGAAATTATAGCTATTACACATAGCAATAGTAAATTTTGCTTCTTCTACATTGAAGCCTGTTCTTAGTTGCCCGTAAGTGAACATCGAAAATAATGTTATTGTTATTATAGCTATGTAAGTTTTCATTTTATTATAACTTCTTTATGTTCCTAATTATTGTGTTTATGATAAACACGTAATAGTATTACAAAAACGATTCCAAAAGTTGTTTCTGCATAATTTCTCAATTACCCACAAAAACACAGCTGCACTCGAAACAACAAATGATTGATTACAAGGTTGTTACGGTTTTATATGTTAAAAAATGTTAAAATAGTACTTTGTTTTACATAGTACTGTAACAAAATTGTTTTTTGGACGTCTATTAGGTATATAACAATTTAAATCAAACATTATGGCAACTACAACAAACAATCAAATTACTCACAAATTAAGTACAACTAAAGCAAATATTTGGAACTCGAAAAGGCGTTACAGATAAATTAATAATCATCAATCAATTAAAATCAAACATTATGGCAACTACAACAAACAATCAAATTACTCACAAATTAAGTACTACCAAAGCAAACATTTGGAACTCGAAAAGACGTTACCGATAAACTAACAATCATCAATAAAAATAAAATCAAACATTATGGCAACTACAACAAACAATCAAATTACTCACAAATTAAGTACAACTAAAGCAAATATTTGGAACTCGAAAAGACGTTACAGATAAACTAACAATCATCAATAAAAATAAAATCAAACATTATGGCAACTACAACAAACAATCAAATTACTCACAAATTAAGTACAACTAAAGCAAATATTTGGAACTCGAAAAGACGTTACAGATAAACAATTAACCAATAAATCACTGAACTATGAAAACGATTCAAAAACTTCAAGTACGTATGAGCAGAATTGCTAAAAAGCAGTTAAAAATTAAATTCTACCCTGAAATATTTTACAATTATGAAAATCAATTATATAATGGTGTTATCACTAGAGTTAGATAAACTATATTTTTCTAATACCAAAAAGGTCTGATATTATAAAATAATATATCAGACCTTTTTTAATAATAATTATAAATATTGTTACTTCTCCCCTTTTTTAGGCATTGGACCTCTTAAATGAATAACCAAACCATTTAAAAAATTACGTAAAATTTGATCTCCACACTCCATATATTTTGGGTGCTCTTCATTTCTGAAGAATGCTCCTAGCTCACTCTTTGAAACTTTAAAATCTACTAAAGCACAAATTTCTACAATGTCAGTATCACGTAATTTATGTGCTACTCTTAACTTTTTAAAAATATCATTATTTGTCAATCCCATATTCTTTATTTTAAGCTAATGTTTCTTCTTTAAACTTAATCCCTAATGTTTTTTGAATTTCTTGTACACGTTCTAATTCACTTGGTAAAATAAATGCTACAGAAACACCTGTTTTACCAGCTCTTGCAGTTCTACCACTTCTATGTGTGTAATATTCTAACTGTTGTGGTAATTGATGATGTAAAACAAAAGCCAAGTTATTTACATCAATTCCTCTAGCTGAAACGTCTGTAGAAATTAATACTTGAATAGTTTCTTTTTTAAAAGCACGCATAACTTTATCACGCTCTTTTTGCTGCATATCACCTTCTAAAGCTCCAACAGAAAACCCTTCTTCAGTTAATTCTTTTGCTAATGCTTGAGTTCCTAACTTTGTCTTACAAAAAATAATACCTCTTCCTTCTCCTTTTGTTCCTAAATACGCAATAATATCAATGGTTTTCTCTTTGATAGTAGTTTTTATATACTGATGCGAAATGTTGGCGTTTACCAAAGAGTTTTCATTTACTGCAATTCTTGCTGCATCATCAGACATATATGTTTTTATAATACGCTTGATTCCTTCAGGCATTGTAGCTGAAAACAACCACGTGTTTTTCTTAGCCCCTGTATGCGTAAGTATAGTATCCAATTCGTGTTTGAACCCCATACTCAACATTTCATCCGCCTCATCTAAAACTACGGTTTTAACTTGCTTTAAATTTATAGTTCCTCTATTGATTAAATCGATTAATCTACCTGGAGTTGCGACTATTATATGAGTAGTCCTCTCTAAATTCTTTAATTGCTTATCAATTTTTTCACCACCAAAAACAGCTTCTAAAAATATTTTATCATCTGCATATTTCGTGAATTTAAATAATTGCTTTTTAATTTGCTGTACTAACTCACGAGTTGGTGATAAAATTAACGCTTGTACGTGGTCATTATTAGTATCAATATGTTGCAATACCGGAATACCAAAAGCAGCAGTTTTACCTGTACCAGTTTGCGCTAAACCAATAAAATCAGTTTTCTGTTTTAATAATGTTGGAATTCCTTTTTCTTGAATTTCCGTAGGAGTAGTAATACTTAATTCTTTCAAAGATTTTACAATATCTTTTCGTACTCCTAAATGTGTAAATGTTGACATACTTTTGCTTCTATTGGCGGCAAATATACGCTTATTTAACAAGATAATCTTCTAAATACACACTATGAAGATTATAATAGGTAAAAGATTTTGTTTTCGTGTTAATCGCAGTATTTTTGTGTGATAGCTTTACTTTTTATGAGAAAAATAACTCACTTACTATTTGATATCCTTGTTTCTAAAGGGATTGACGTTACTATGGCAACATACATTAATATGTTTGTAATGCTTGTTATAGTGCTAATAATTGTACTCATTATTGATTTTATCACCCGTAAAATATTAGTAGCTGCTTTTAGTCGTTTTGCTACAAAGTCTAAAACGAGTTTTGATGATATTTTAATAACCAATAAAGCGCCTAGAAATATTGCGCATGCGGTTCCTTTTTTATTGGCTTTTGAACTTACCCCATTAGTATTTTCAGATTTCCCTGTTTTTGAAAGCATTGTACACAAAGGCTTACTAGTATTTGGTGTGATACTTACTTTATGGATTGCTAGAAGTGTTTTAAATACTTTAAAAGATTTTTTTAAAACATTACCTCGTTTAAAAGACAAGCCAATTGATAGCTATATACAAGTTTTTATGATATTTGCTTGGTTTATGGGGCTATTATCCGTTTTAGCCATCGTCACCAGTAGAACTTTCCTCCAGTACATAACTACTATTGGTGCTGCTTCAGCAATTATTATTTTAATATTCAGAGATACTATTCTTGGTTTTGTTGCCAGTATTCAAGTATCTATAAATGATATGGTACGTATTGGAGATTGGGTCACTTTTGAAAAATATGGCGCTGATGGTGATGTTGTCGAAATTAATTTATCTACCGTAAAGGTTCAAAATTTTGATAAAACTATTACAACAATACCCACTTACGCATTGATATCTGATTCTTTTAAGAATTGGAGAGGAATGACAAATTCTGATGGTAGACGAATAAAACGAGCTTTAAATATCAAGCTTAATAGTGTGAAATATCTATCTGCATCCGATTTAGAAAACTATTCGAAAATAGATATTATATCAGCATATCTTGAAAACAGAAGTGAAAAAATTGATGCTTATAATATTGATAAAAATATTGATAAATCATTACTGTTAAACGGTCGAAATTTAACCAATATTGGTTTATTCCGTAAATATGCCGAAACCTATTTACAAAATCATTCTGCTATTAATAAGGATATGATGATAATGGCTAGGCAGTTAGCCCCTACCTCGCAAGGAGTTCCTATTGAAATATATGCTTTTAGTACAGACAAACGTTGGGAAAACTATGAGTATATTATGGCTGATATTTTTGATCACCTAATTGCAGCCGTTCCGTATTTTGAGTTGGAACTTTTTGAATTACCAAATAACGGTAGTTTTCAACCTTAATATTATTATTTAATAAAGATAAACTCAACTCTTCTATTTTCTGATTTTAAACTACTTTTAGGCATAGTAGCTCCTACTCCTTTTGTTATAATTCTTGAAGTGTCAATCGCATTTCTTTTTAAGTAATCAGCTACTGACTTAGCTCTTTTAGCTGATAGTTTTTTATTATAATCAATTGAACCAGTAGTGTCTGTATGGCCAATAATTTCAATTTTCAAATCATAATGCTTAAGTAATTGTATTATAATATCATCTAGTAATTTAAATGACTCCTCACCTTTTATTATATCTGAAGCTAACTCAAACCTAATATTAAAATCTATTGAAAGCTGATCATCAATTTCATTTAACTTATCAGCTAAATTTCTTTTCTTTCCAATACTTCTCAATGAATTTGCTTCTAAGAATATTGCTGAATCATACAATTGATCACCAACATCACTTATTCCTAATTTAAAATGATACTTTACCTCTGGGATAACAGTAACGTTCGCATTTAATAATTTCGTTAAACCGTCGTACTGAAAAGTAAACGGTAATTCTAATTTATTAATATCGTTCCGATAGGCATTCATGGTTTCCTTATTCCATGGAATGTTTGGTATATAATATTCGCTATTGGTTAAATGATTGATATAATCTACTGTTATAGGTGTATTTTTATCTCCATTTAACAGGGCTATATTTTCTGAAGTTTTTGTGACAGTATTAGTTACTAAAAATATAAATGTATCATTCACATTTTTATTTATGTACTCTGGGTATTCCTCAGAGGCAAAAAAGAAGTTAAATTGAATTTCATCTGTTGCTGAAATTAAATCAAATTCAAACAATGCGGTATCATAACATCCTTTATTTCCTGAAATTCTATTTATATCAGGATCACTCATAAAATTTACTTTTGTACTTTTTTTGGTATCTGTATTAGGCCCAATGGCATTTTTAACATAACCATTACTCATTATAATCCCTTCAGGTATAATGTCATTATAATCCAATTTACATTTGAATTCCCCAAAAGAATTAGGACTCCCTTTAATTGATAAATTACTTACTATAATATTTTCTGTATCTCCAAGCAAAACAGCCATCAACTCTTCCGCTGAGATCGCTTCCTTAATTTTAAGTTGACTTTGAGAAAGTTGAGTAAAAAAGTATAGACAAATACAGATGTATTTCCTTTTGAATTGAATCATAAACTAATTCATCTTTTTGGGTTTATATACTCTTACAATACTTAGTGGATATTTATCTAAAAGATTGACTGGCCTTATTGGTCTTTTTTCAAAACCTCCCCCACAGTTGGGGCAAATATGATTAAATACATTGGTTACACAGTCAGCACAAAAGGTGCATTCAAAAGTACATATTAAGGCTTCTCTTGATTCATTTGGTAAATCTTTATTACAGTGTTCACAATTTGGCCTTATCTCTAGCATTAAATTATTGTTCTTTTAAAATAATCATCGTTGCTTTACCTGAAGAATATAAATTCCATTTTTGAGATGTAATTGTATTTCCTTCCTGATCCAATACCACAAAGTGGCCTGTATTTGGAGAAGCTGTTCCTTCATTGATAGCAATTACATCTATACGATTTAAACCGTCTACTAAATCAATATTAATCCCTTTAAAATAGCCTCCTAAGCGTAAACTATTTTCAACTACAACATCATTTACAATTATTCTTACATAATCACCATCTACACTTCCAAAATCTCTACATTGGAGACCTAAATAACTACTCTTTGTTTTGAAATCACCTAAATATTGATCATATTTAGCTGATGCTTTCATTTTACTTTCATCCCATTTTTTCTGTAATTCTTCACCTGCATCTAATAAATCAGATTTTTGATTCATATAAAATGGCTTAGGTTCAGTTAACGGATTATTTAAATCTACCGTTGGTAATTTTGGCTTACTAAGTACATTATTTGGCTTTGGAGGAGTGATTTCTTTCTTATCTGCTGGAATAGCAATTCCATTTTTTGTACGAGAGTCCAACCCTACTTGCGCATGCAGTGTAGCAGAAAACAAAAAACAAAAAATAAGATTAAAAAATACTTTCATAAATATAATTTATTCAGTTTATAAAACTAACCTAAAATGATCAAATACAATGCCATTTAACATTAATTTAAAAAATTGAATTATCAAGGGTGTCATTCTCTTTAAAAAGTGAATGACTATCATCTAAATGGATTATTTTTTTCAACCCAAACCGTGGTTCACTCCTACGCCAGTAGCTACTATTAGGGTTATATACCTGATATTCCGTAGCAATTAATTTCGATAATTTTTGAGAAATTAACGTTCTGTACGTTCTAGTACTAGAATTGATATAATAGTCGAATTTTCTGTAGCCCAAAAACTCTTCAAATTCTTTATGAAATTTTAAATCCCACCATCCATACAGCCATAAACCAAACTTTGTCTGTTCTTTTATATTTCTACGAAATAAATAATGTAATGAATTCTGAAATGGAACAGGAATATACAGTGTAATTTCATAAGCCAATGATTCATCAGAAGTAATTTCTTTCATTAACTTAGGGAAGTTAGTTTTAAAAACCTCAAAATTACCTATTAAAGGTTTTAAACTTTTAAAACCATCATCATAATCAAACTCATTATGATGTGGTGATTCCAATACAAATAACACCTTTTTATAATTTAAGTCTTCCTTTCTTTTAAAGTGAACCTTTCCTTTATGTATGCAAAAAGTCCAGTTTTTAACTAAATGTTCTTGTCGAAAGAATTTACTCTTAAGAACAATAAAATTATTCTCAACTATAAAAAAACGCTCGTCTACTTTAGTTTCATCAATATAACTTACCTCTTGTTCCGTAATACTAGTAATACGCTGCCCTTTTCTGTTATATAAAGGAATATTTTTTATTGTTTGCATGCCCCAAAAAAATTAATCCCGCTAACGGGGTTATATAATCATTTTTCAAACTTTTTTACTAATGAGCAGATATTAATCTAACTTATAATATCCACATTTTAAATATGCTCCTTCAGGAAAACTATCAATTATTGGATGATCTGAATCATGATAAGTATTATCCAGGACTTTAAATTCACGAGAACCATTTTGAATTTCTGCTTCACAAATATCAAAAAAATCATCCGCTAAAACTCTTGAAGAACATGATGCTAAAACCAATAAACCTCCCTTAGCAGTTAACGAAGTTCCTAGACGAGCTAAACGAGAATAGCTGTGAATTGCTTTATCAACCTCTTTTGCACTTTTAGCAAACGAAGGTGGATCAATAACAACAACATCAAATGTTTTCTTCTGCTTAATTAAATCGTGTAATCCAACAAAAGCATCAATAGCCATTGTTTTATGCGTACCAGCATATTCATTTAACTTTCCATTCTGTATGGCCATTTCTAATGCCTGAGCTGATATATCCAAGCTAGTAACTTCTTTTGCTCCATTAGCTAATGCATGTACAGAGAAGCCTCCTGCATAAGAGAAAACATCTAAAACCGTCTTGTTTTTTGACAACTCGCCTACTCTTCTTCTATTCTCTCTATGATCCAAAAAGTAACCTGTTTTATGACCATAAATCACATTAGCTGAAAACTTTATTCCATGCTCCTTAAATATAACTACATTGTCTTTTAGCTCCCCAAAAATTACTTGACCATCTTTAAGTCCACTATTCTCTTTGCTCTTCTGAACATTTCTACTTAATCTTAAAACAATTGTCTTACACTTACTTTTTTCTAATAACTGAGGAAGTATATCATTCAAATACGGGAACCATATAGTTGCATATATCTTTACTACTAAAACATCAGCATAAACATCAGCAATAAACCCAGGAAAACCATCAGCTTCACCATAAATAAATCGGTAACTATTCGTATCCGTTGTTAAAAGTTCTTTTCTAATATCAAAAACACTATTTATACGCTCTTTAAAAAAGTCAGCATCTAATTTAGCTGGTTTTCCATAGTGTAATAATTTTATTTTAATTGGTGAGTATGGATCGTATAATCCACAGGCTAAAAATTTATTTTTCTTATTATCATAAATTACAACAACATCTCCAGAATTAGCTTCAACACTTTGTTTTACAATACTGTCCTCAAAAACCCAAGGATGTCTTTTCTTAACCATTCGTTCCGCTTTTGGACGCAATTTTACGGATATGACTTTTGTTATTATTTCTGGTAGATTAATCATAAAATATACATGCTTATAAAATTCAAAAATAAGGAATAAAGGTGTTTAATATTCTTTTAAAAAAAATAGTTATTAAAAAAGAAAAATGCTCCCATAAATGGGAGCATTAAGTGCTTTATTTCTAATTTTATCCTTTAATAATTTAAAGAAACAATATTATATTAGTCATTATTGTAAGTGTACGTGTAAGTTGTAATATCCCCATCATTATTTTCAGTTTGTACTCGAGGGTAATTAAAAGAAGTATATGTATAAGTATTCGTAATAGATTCAGGAAACATACCTCCTACAGTATCTAAAGTTAAAATGTTATTTCTATTAAATTGATAGTTGTAACCATTCTCAGAATTAATAGTTACTAAAACATCTCTATTATTTATATTTTTAAATGGTGCATTCATGGTGTCATGCATATATGTAGTAATTTCATTAGCACTTCCTCCCCCTGTTTCTTCAATCATATTTCCATTACCAATTGTTATAGTTGACGCTGTAGATCCTACTATAGTAGTTGATATTTCAGTTATTACAGAATTATCTGCACTATAAGACAAACTGTGTTCATAAAGTCCTACACCAATAATATTGGTTGAAACAGTAGCTACTCTTCCTTCAGAATCATAGGTATAAGATTCTAAAATATCACCATTCTGTGAATCAAGAGAATTGATTTCAGTTAATTTACCACCAACGTATACATAATCATAATAATAACCATCTGTCGACTCTTCTTTTAAAAGTGTCATACCTTCATATGTGTATGTAAGGGTTTCTGTTTCTCCATCCGAATACACTATATCTACTTTAGTAAGTAAAACCCCGTCATTACTTGAGCTGTCACTTGGTGGCGCACTTACTAAATCAGATTCACAAGAAGTTAATGTTGCTAAACCAATAGCTAAAGTAAAAAGTAGTTTTTTCATAATTGTTAGTTTTGATTATTTTTTTATTAGAAAAAGTAAATTTAGTCATTTACTCAATAATACATCTATTCTATTAGCATGTTATTTTTTATTATAAAAAAAAGCACTCAGTTACCTGAGTGCTTATAAATATTTAGAAAAAGTGTTTTTACAACTTCACTTTTTCTGTTTTGTAATTGAATAAATTATCAACATCCATTTCTTGAACTTTCCCTAATTTAGCTAAAGCTTTCATATCAACATCTTTCTTATTTCCAATAACTAAAACATTGTATTTTTCACCCTTAATATTCGTATTGAAAAATTCTTTTAAATCTTCCATTGTCATATCTTTAATAGTGTTATACATTGCCTCTCTATTGTCATTATCAATACCTAATTTTTGCAAACGTTCATATGACCAGAAAATGTTAGACTTAGTAATACGTTGAGCTGCAATTTTCTTTAATGTTGCTGCTTTTGCTGCTTCAAATTGCTCTGTAGCTGCTGGCATATCATTCATTAAATCCATCATGGCATTTACGGCTTGTTCCATTTTATTTGCCTGAGTACCAACATATGCCATTACATAATTTGCTTCCCCTTTTTTAGATGCATTTCTATAATTAGAAAAAGCTGAATACGCTAATGATTTAGATTCTCTAATTTCTTGGAATACAATTGAAGATAACCCACTACCAAAGTAAGTGTTAAATAAAGTAGAAGCTGCAATGTTCTCTGCTTTAAAAGGCTCACCTTTAGCTAATAAAAGCATCTCTGCTTGAACCATATCATAATCAACATAATACACATTTCCACCTGTATCATTTTGAATATATTCTGTAGCTTTAGGATACTCTTTTAAATCAGCTGAAACTTTATGGTTATTATTTAAAGCAGTTACTGCCGCTGAAACATCTTTACCATAATAGAAAATACGTTGCTTATAGTTACGCATATCTTTTACTGCAGCAACTAATTCTTCTGGATTAATAGCCTCTAATTCATCTAATTGATAAATATTACGTAAACGAGATTTTTCACCATATTGTCCGTAGTTATATAAACCTCCCCAAAGAATATTTCCTTTTTGAGTTTTATTATCGAGCCTACCTTTAGCTATTTTTTCTACATATTTATTATAAGTATCTTGATTAGCTATTGCATTTTCCCATAAGTGCTCTAATAGAATTAAACCTTCATTTAAGTTTTCTTTTAACCCACTAATACCTACATATGATTTATCGTTACCAGTACTTACATTATAGTTAATTCCTAGCTTGTAAAATTCTTTTTTAAGTTGCTCAGGTGTATATTTATCGGTTCCTAAATAATCAAGGTACCCAACTGCTAAACCTAATTTTTTATCATTGTCCTTACCCATATCAAAAATGATATTCAAATTGAATAAGTCGTTATTCTTATTTTCAACATAAGATACTTCTACTCCATTTTCTAAAGTAGTTTTCTGCAATTCTTTACTATAATCAATAAATAAAGGAGAAATTTCATTTGATTCTTTTTTATTAAATGCTTGAACAAATTCTGATTGTTTTCCTCTATTTAAATTTACTGGAGTAATACCAGGGTTTTTTACTTTCTTAATATTTTTATCTTCACCTTTACGCTTATATGTAACTACGTAATTGTTTTTATAAAATGTATTTGCAAAATCTACTAATTCCTGTTTAGTTATTTTTTTTAATTCGTCTAAAAAAGCAACTTTATTAGTCCAATTTTCATGATGTATAAATGCATTGTAATATGCACTTGCTAATGCAGTATTATTTTCATATTGACGTGTTTGAGATAATTTCATGTCATTAATTACAGCCTCAATCATCCATTCGTCAAATTCACCTTTTTTAAGCTTTTCAATTTGAGCTAATAACAAGTCTTTTACTTCATCTAAAGATTGTCCTTCTTTTGGAGAACCAGTAAATTGATGGTATCCATAATCATTTAAGAATGTTGGAGAACATCCACCACGTTGAACTGCTTGTTTTTGGTTTAAGTTTAAATCAATCAAACCAGCATTACCATTTGCTAAAATCATATCAGCTAAAGTCAATAACTTTTCTTCTTTAGTACCAATTGCTCCAGAACGAAATGCTACAGAAACATTTTCAGAAGTAGGCCCAAATACTTCACTTGTTATTGGTGATGTTATTGGATCTTCTTTTGGTAACTCAGGATGCGTTACTTCTTTACGTTCCATTTTTCCAAAAGCACTATCAACCATTGCAATAGTTGTGTCAAAATCAAAATCACCAACTAAAACTACTGCCATATTATTTGGAACATAGTATTTATTGAAGTAATTATGAATATCAATCATTGAAGGATTTTTTAAATGCTCCGCAGTACCGATTGTAGATTGCTGACCATATGGGTGATTTGGAAATAAACCTTTCAACATAGCAGCGTAACTTTTTCTTCCATCATTATCTTGCCCTCTATTGAACTCTTCAAATACAGCTTCTAATTCTGTATGAAATAAACGCAATACTAATTCACTAAAACGTTCACTTTCTACAGACAACCATTTTTCTAATTCATTAGCTGGAATTTTATTTTTATATACCGTTTCTTCAAACCAAGTATGTGCGTTAGTACCTTCCGCTCCTAATGAACTGATCATTTTATCATATTCATTTGCAATAGAATGATTAGATGCTTCTAAAGAAGCCTCATCTATTTGTTTGTATAACGCTAATTTTTTAGCAGGGTCTTGCTCTGCTCTATGTTGCTCATATAACTCAGCAATTTTTTCTAAATGCCCTTTTTCTTCTTCCCAATTAGCAGTACCTATTTCATGAGTACCTTTAAATACCATATGCTCTAAATAGTGCGCAAGACCAGTAGATTCTTTTGGGTCATAATTAGATCCAGCACGAACAGCTATGTATGTTTGTATTTTTGGCTCTTCAGTATTTTTACTTAAATATACTTTTAAACCATTATCTAAAGTATATAAACGAAGCCCTGTAGGATCATTTTCTACAGTTTCATACGCATATCCTTTTGTGTCTTTTTGCTGGTTTACAGCATAGGATTTTTCTTGACTTACTTCCTTTGAAGAGTCTGTTTTCTTACAACTTATTACTAAAAGGCATAATAATAATAAGAGGCTAGTTAATTTTCTCATTTAAAATTGATTAAAGTTGTTTGAAAATTAAGCATAAAAAAAACGCTATCATAAAGATGATAGCGTTTTAACTAAATTTTATATAAATATTAAGCTTTAACAGCCAATACCTCAGCAACTTTAGCTCCAATTTCTGCAGGAGAATTTACAACATGAATTCCACATGCCGCCATTATCGCTTTTTTAGCTTGAGCAGTATCATCAGATCCACCAACAATAGCACCAGCATGTCCCATTGTTCTACCAGCAGGAGCAGTTTCTCCAGCAATAAAACCAATTACAGGTTTTTTACTTCCACTAGCTTTATACCAGTTTGCAGCATCAGCTTCTAATTGACCTCCAATTTCACCAATCATAACAACTGCCTCAGTTTCTGGGTCATTAATTAACATTTCTACAGCTTCCTTAGTAGTAGTTCCAATAATTGGATCTCCACCAATTCCGATTGCAGTTGTGATTCCTAATCCTTCACGAACAACTTGATCAGCAGCCTCATAAGTTAAAGTACCTGATTTAGATACAATACCTATAGTTCCTTTTTTGAACACGAAACCTGGCATAATACCAACTTTTGCTTCACCTGGAGTAATAACTCCAGGACAGTTTGGTCCGATTAAACGAGCGCTACTAGCTTTTACATATGCATTAGCCTTTATCATGTCAGCAACAGGGATCCCTTCAGTAATTGTAATAATTACTTTAATACCTGCATCAGTAGCCTCCATAATTGCATCTGCAGCAAATGCTGGTGGTACAAAAATAATAGTTGTATCAGCTCCAACTTTTTCAACTGCTTCTTGAACAGTGTTGAAAACTGGCTTACCAAGATGCTCCTGTCCTCCTTTACCTGGAGTAACTCCACCAACAACATTTGTTCCATAATCGATCATTTGACCTGCATGGAATGTTCCTTCACTTCCTGTGAAACCTTGAACTATAATTTTTGAATCTTTATTTACTAAAACACTCATTTTTTAATTTTTTTATAATTGTTACAAATGTAATTTTTTCTATCTAAACTTATAAACTTTTATCAGGAAACTTTCACTGATAAATATGCATTATTATCAACAGCTTTTTCGTCTGCCATTTGACTCATTTCATGACAACGAAATAACTTACTATCTTTTACTTCCCAAATTGAAATAAAATGTGCTAAACAAATTTCATCTTCTGGGTGTTCATAAGAAACTACATAATAAGTATAGCGAACAGTTACAAAATTATCCTCAGCTATGATATGACTTATTTCTGACCTCAATTCTTTGAAAGATTCAGCTATACGCTTGCCATGCTCAATAATATCGTTGTAATTAAATTTCACAAAACCAGCACTACTACTCCAATACAATTCACACTCAGAATGAATAAACGATTTTAAAACCTCTTCATTTTTATAAAAGTCTGATTCATAAAATGATTTGACTAGCTCTTTTGGATTCATATTTAATTATTTCAGTTTCTTTATTATTTCTGGTAGCTTTCTAATATATGCCATTTCTTTGAAACGCTCCCTTGCCTCAACAGCAGGAGATCCAAAGTATTTTTTATTTTCATCAGTTGAATGTCCTAAACCTGATTGAGCAAAAATTTCTGTTCCTTTTGCTATAGTAACCCCACTCTTAACACCTACTTGTCCCCAAAGAATTACCTCATCTTCTACAACAACACATCCTGCTACCCCCACTTGAGAAGCAAATAAACATTTTTTCCCAACAATAGTATCATGCCCAATCTGAACTTGATTATCTAGCTTTGTACCAGCACCTACTGTAGTTGAGGCTGTAACCCCTCTATCAATAGTACATGATGCACCAATATCAACATTGTCTTCTATAACAACATTTCCTCCAGAAATTAATTTATCTCTAAATTCTGGTCTACTTTTATAATAAAATGCATCAGCACCTAAAACAGTACCTGAATGTATGGTAACGTTATTTCCAATAACAGTGTTGTCATAAATTGAAACATTTGCATGAATCAGACAATTATCTCCAATTATTACATTATTCCCAACAAAAGATGTTGGTTGAACTACTGAGTTGTTTCCAATTTTAGCAGAAGCAGCAATAGTTCCTGTCGCTTTTTCAAAAGGCTTGAAATACTTTGTTAGCTTATTGAAATCTCTAAATGGATCATCAGAAACCAATAAAGCCTTTCCTTTTGGACAATCAACTTCTTTATTTATTAAAACGACTGTTGCAGCAGAATTTAATGCTGCATCATAGTATTTTGGATGATCAACAAAAACAATATCACCCTCAGTCACTACATGAATCTCGTTCATTCCTGAAACAGGAAAATCAGCAGCTCCAACATAATTTGTATTAATTATTGTTGCTATTTGTGATAATGTGTGTATTTGAGGAAATTTCATTATTCCTTAACTCTTTCTTTGTACGTTCCTTTTTCAGTTTCTACTTTAATTTTATCACCTTCATTAATGAATAATGGTACATTTACAGTTGCTCCTGATTCAACGGTTGCTGGCTTTGTAGCATTAGTTGCAGTGTTTCCTTTAACTCCTGGCTCTGTATGAGTTACCTCTAAAGTAACAGTAGCTGGCATATCAACTGATAATGGCATTTCATCTTCAGCATTAATTAATACAGTAACAACTTCACCTTCTTTTAACAATCCAGGAGCGTCTAATGATTTCTTTTCTAATGTAATTTGGTTATAATCTTCTACATTCATGAAGTGAAATGTTTCACCCTCTGGATATAAAAATTGAAATTTTTTAGTTTCTACACGAACATCATCTAACTTTCTTCCTGAAGGAAATGTATTATCAATTACTTTCCCTGAAGTAACACTCTTTAATTTTGTACGAACAAAAGCAGGGCCTTTTCCTGGCTTAACATGTAAAAATTCAATGATTTTATAAATATCATTGTTATATCTAATACATAATCCGTTTCTTATATCTGAAGTAGTTGCCATAATTTTGTTTTTTTAATTTGATTTAAAATATCCTTTCATAATTCCACGCTTTGAATTTTTAATAAACATTAAAATTTCATCACGTTCTTTAGAAGCTGTCATTTCTGCTTCTATTACAGCAGCAGCCTGTGAGTTATTGTGTTTACCTTGATAAAGGATTCTATATATATTTTGAATTTCTCTGATTTTTTCAATTTCAAATCCACGCCTACGTAAACCAACTGAGTTGATTCCTACATAAGAAATTGGCTCTCTTGCAGCTTTTACATATGGAGGAACATCTTTACGAACTAAAGTACCTCCAGTTACGAAAGCATGATTTCCAATTGAACAAAATTGGTGTACTGCAACCATACCTGCCAAAATAACATTATCTCCGACAGTTATATGTCCTGCTAAAGTAGTATTGTTAGAGAAAATACAATTATCTCCTACTATACAATCATGTGCAATATGACAATACGCCATTATTAGACAGTTATCACCAACAACTGTTTTCATTTTATCGGAAGTACCACGATTAATGGTTACACATTCACGAATAGTTACATTATCTCCAATTTCAACAGTTGTATCTTCATCGTTGTATTTCAAATCTTGAGGTACAGCAGAAATTACCGCTCCAGGAAAAATCCTACAATTTTTACCGATTCTAGCGCCTTCCATAATGGTTACGTTAGATCCTATCCAAGTTCCGTCTCCTATGACAACATTATTATGAATGGTTGTAAAAGGTTCAATAACAACATTCCTTGCTATTTTAGCTCCTGGGTGTACGTATGCTAATGGTTGATTCATATTGTTATTGTTTTTTTGCTATTTGCGCCATCATTTCTGCTTCTGCAACTACTTTACCGTTTGCGTAAGCATATGCTTGCATATGACAAATACCTCTACGTATTGGGGAAATTAAGCTACAGTGAAAAAATAATGTATCACCGGGTAATACTTTTTGTTTGAATTTAACATTATCAATTTTCATAAAAAATGTTAAGTAATTTTCAGGATCTGGAACAGTACTTAATACTAATATTCCTCCTGTTTGTGCCATTGCTTCTACTTGTAAAACTCCAGGCATTACTGGTGCATCAGGAAAATGACCTACAAAGAATGGCTCATTCATTGTAACATTTTTCATTCCTACAACATGAGTATCAGAAAGTTCCAATATTCTGTCAATCAATAAAAATGGGGGTCTATGAGGCAGCATATCCATAATTTTATGGATATCCATCAATGGTGGTTGATTTATATCATATACAGGAACAGCGTTTCTACGCTCTTTCTTTATAATTTTCGCCATTTTTTTTGCAAACTCCGTATTTACAAAATGACCTGGTTTTGTAGCAATAACTTTACCTCTAATATGAGTTCCTATTAATGCTAAATCACCTAATACATCTAATAATTTATGACGAGCAGCTTCATTTGGGTGATGTAATGTTAAGTTATCTAAAATCCCATTAGATTTAACAGATACATCTGTTTTATCAAAAGCTTTCTTTAACTTCTCCATTGTTTCAGCAGATATCACTTTATCTACATACACAATAGCATTATTTAAGTCGCCACCTTTAATTAAACCATGATCTAACAACGCTTCGATTTCATGTAAAAAACTAAACGTTCTTGAATCAGAAATTTCAACTTTAAAATCAGAAAGTTTTTTTAAACTTGCATTCTGAGTTCCTAATACTTCAGTACCATAATCTACCATTGTAGTTACCTGATATTCATCAGAAGGCATTATCATTATCTCACAGCCAGAAGCCTCATCAGTATAAGTAATGATATCTTTTACGATATACTCATCTCTTTCAGTATTTTGTTCAACAATACCTGCTTTTTCAATCGCTTCAACAAAATATTTTGAAGAACCATCCATTATTGGAGGCTCAGGTGAGTTCATTTCAATTAAACAGTTATCAACTTCTAATCCAACTAAAGCAGCTAATACATGCTCAGAGGTATTAATTTGAATCCCTTTATACTCCATGTTAGTTCCACGCTGTGTTTCTGTAACATATTCAGCTTTCGCTTGAATAACTGGGTTTCCTTCTAAATCAGTTCTAGAAAAAGCATATCCATGATTTTCTGCAGCTGGTTTAAATGTTAACGTAACTTCTTTACCAGTATGAAGTCCTATTCCTTTTAAAGTAACTTCACTTTGAAGTGTTCTTTGTTTTACAACAGTATTACTCATTGTTGTTTATTTTTTTTTCTAATTTATTTAATTGACTTACTATTTTTGGTAAGTTCTTAAAATGCACATATGATTTTACGTAATTACCATAATCAATAGCAGGAGATCCATATAGTTTCTCTCCATCTTTAACACGATGACCTATCCCAGTTTGAGCTTGAACTCTAACATTATTCCCAATAGTCATATGTCCAGCGACGCCTACTTGCCCGCCAAACAAACAATATTCTCCTATTTTAGTTGAGCCAGCTATACCAGTTTGAGCTGCAATTACAGTATGTGAGCCAACCTCTACATTATGTGCTATATGCACCTGATTATCAAGCTTTACTCCACGACGAATAATTGTAGAACCTAAGGTCGCTCTATCAATAGTTACAGCAGCTCCTACTTCAACATTTTCCTCTAAAATCACATTTCCTATATGTGGAATCTTCTGAAATTCTCCATTTTCATCTGGTGCATATCCAAAACCATCTACTCCTATAATTGCTCCACTATTAATGACACAGTTATTTCCAATTTCTGTATCTGAATATATTTTAGCTCCTGAAAAAACAGTAACATTATCACCAATAATTGTATTATCTCCAATATAAGCGTGAGGGTAAACTTTTACATCCTCCCCTAAAACTACATTTTCACCTAAGTAAGAAAACGCTCCTAAATAAACATTTTCACCATAAGATGCAGAGTCTGATTTAAAAGACGGATTCTCAACCCCTACCTTATTATTCTTTACTTGATTATAATATTCTAATAATTTAGAGAAAGATTTATAGGCATCATCCACTTTTATTAATGTAGTTGATATCTCTTTTTCAGGGACAAAATCTTTATTAACAATTGTGACTGACGCTTTTGTAGTGTATATATGTGGTGTGTATTTTGGGTTTGCCAAAAAGGTCAATGCCCCATCAACTCCTTCTTCTATCTTTGATAGCTTTGATACTTTAGCTTCAGGATCCCCTTGAATCTCCCCTTCTAAAATACCTGCTATTTGTTCTGCTGTAAATTCCATTATCCGCAAATATAAAAAATTGTTAATTGTCTTTTGGATAACAGACAAAGTATTTTTTTACTGGTTTTGACAAGGCCTTTAAATTAAGATGATCTGATGCTTCTGCAACATCAATAACCTCCATTGTTTTTAATAAAATTTTAATTCCGGATTTCTGTGTATCATAAGCCTGATTACTTACTGTAGATTTGAACACAAAGTAATCTACTTCATGATCAGACAAACTATATTTTTCTTTTGTTTGTTGCTTTAATTTTTCAAAATCTACATCAGAAATAGCGTCTTTAGTTAATTTTACTTTTAATAATTCACGATTAATAATCATTCTAGATAAATTTGACAGCACAACATCATCATGAGTCATCCATGTTTTCATTGCCGCAACAATATCATAATCATCTAATGTGGAGAATATTTCTAATTCATTCTTACTGAAATTAGCATCGTCTATTTGATGTTTTAAAAAATAATCAAATGGTTTACTAGCTTCTACTACCACTCCATTTAATACTAATTCTTTGGCCCTTTTTAAAACCATTACCAATAAGCTTTCTGCAACTAAACTTGTTTTATGTAAATACACTTGCCAGTACATTAACCTTCTAGCTAACAAAAATTTCTCTACTGAGTAAATCCCTTTTTCTTCTATTACCAATTCATCATCAACAACATTTAACATCGTGATGATTCGCTCAGAATTCACATTACCTTCTGCAACACCTGTATAAAAGCTATCTCGCTTTAGATAATCTGCTCTATCCATATCAAGTTGACTACTAATCAACTGGTTGAAAAAACAACGATGGTAATCGCCTTTAAAAATCTGAATAGCTAAAGAGAGTTCCCCTTCAAACTCTTCATTTAATGCATTCATGAATTTCAAAGAAATTTCTTCATGTGTAATCCCCTCTACAATGCTATGCTCCATTGCATGCGAAAAAGGACCATGACCAATATCATGCAATAAAATAGCCAATAATAAAGCTGTAGCTTCATCTTCAGAAATATAAACATCTTTAAAACGCAATACTTTTATCGCTTCACTCATTAAATGCATACATCCTAAAGCGTGATGAAATCGTGTATGATGCGCTCCTGGATACACTAAATACGTTAATCCCATTTGAGAAACACGCCTTAAACGCTGAAAATAACGATGCTGTATTACATCAAAAATAAATTCATTAGGAATTGTAATAAAACCGTATATCGGATCGTTTAATATCTTGAGTTTGTTGTTTAACTTCAAAGAGCATTAGTTTTATGAGTTCTTTCACAAACTTAACAATTTGTTTTTGTAATATTACCGTAGCTTAAAACTTTATTTTAAATGAATAGTATCAAGATTCTTTGGGTTGATGATGAAATAGATTTATTAAAACCGCATATTTTATTTTTAGAAAAAAAAGATTGCTCTGTAACCACTTGCGTAAGTGGTGCCGAAGCGCTAGAAATTATTGAAGAACATAATTTCGATATTATTTTTCTTGATGAAAACATGCCTGGATTAACCGGACTTGAAACACTATCCGAACTTAAAGAAAAGAAAGCCCATATTCCTGTGGTAATGATTACTAAAAGTGAGGAAGAACACATTATGGAAGAAGCTATCGGCTCTAAAATAGCCGATTACCTAATCAAGCCTGTAAATCCAAATCAGATATTATTAAGCATAAAGAAAAACCTTGACTTCTCACGGTTAATTTCTGAAAAAACTACTTCTAATTACCAGCAAGAATTTAGGAAAATATCAATGGATTTAGCCATGATTAATTCCTGGGATGAGTGGGCAGAATTATATCAGAAATTAATATACTGGGAGCTTGAGCTAGAAAGTATTGAAGACTATGGAATGCAAGAAATTTTAGCTTCCCAAAAAACTGAAGCCAATAACGAATTTTGTAAATTCATCGATAGAAACTACCCTGATTGGTTCGGCGGAAATGATGATGCACCAATGCTTTCCCATAATCTATTTAAAAAATGGATTGCGCCAGAATTAAGTGAACAATCTACCCTATTAGTCGTAGTTGACAACTTACGCTATGACCAGTGGAAAGCTTTTGAGCCAACGCTTGCTACCTATTATAAGAAAACCAAGGAAGAACCTTTTTGTAGTATTCTACCTACAGCTACGCAATATGCTAGAAATGCAATATTCTCTGGGTTAATGCCCTCAGACATGGAAAAAAAACATCCTGAATTCTGGCTAAACGACACAGATGAAGGCGGTAAAAACATGTTTGAAAACGATTTCCTGAAAGCTCAAATTAAAAGACTAGGCTTAAACATTAAGCATGAATACTACAAAATAACAAACTTAAATGCTGGAAAAAAACTAGCAAACAACTTTAAGCAATGTGCTTCAAATGATCTAACTGTTCTTGTTTATAATTTTGTAGATATGTTATCACATTCAAAAACTGACATGCAAGTGATAAAGGAATTAGCTTCAGATGACAAAGCATACAGGTCATTAACACAAAGCTGGTTTAAAAACTCTCCTTTATTAGATATCATTACCCAAGCACAGTCGCTTGGCATGAAATTAATCATTACTACTGATCATGGAACAATAAACGTTACCGCACCTTCAAAAGTAATTGGCGACAAACGCACCAGCTTAAACTTACGCTATAAAACTGGTAAAAGCTTGACTTATGAGAACAAAGATGTTCTAGTGGCCAAAAATCCTAAAACGATACACTTACCAAGTATAAATATGAGTAGCTCTTTTATTTTTGCTAAGGGGGATTTATTTTTCGCTTACCCTAACAACTATAATCACTATGTAAGTTATTTTAAAAATACATATCAACACGGAGGAGTATCTTTAGAAGAAATGGTCATTCCCTTTGTAGTTATGGAGCCAAAATAAAACTTGTTTAACTTTATATTATTTCACTATTTTGAAATTCACATATCAATTATCTGAATTAAAAGAGATTTCAACTAAAATCCTATCACATCTTGACTCTCCAAAAACCTTACTGTTTTATGGAGAAATGGGCGTAGGGAAAACAACTTTTATCAAGGAATTCGTAAAGCAATTAGGTGTAAATGACACCACCTCTAGCCCAACGTTTTCTTTAGTTAATGAATACCAAGGAAACAACAGTACCATTTTTCATTTTGATTTTTATAGAATTGAACAAGAGGAAGAAGTATATGACATTGGGATAGAAGATTATTTTTATCAAAACGCCTGGTGTTTAGTCGAATGGCCAAATAAAATACCAAATATTATCCCCGAAGAAGCTATTACTATTAAGATTTCCAAAAATTCTGACGAAACAAGAACCTTACATATTAGTAGCTCATAGTTTTATATTCAAAAAAATAATTGTAATTTGGTTTAAACCGACTAAAACAATGAGCAAGCTACTATCTCCTTTTTCTAAAGAACAACTATTACCACAAGAGGAAACACTAGAATTAATTCGTAAAAAAGGAGATTTATTTATAGGACTCCCTAAAGAAACCTCCTATCAAGAGAAAAGAGTCTGCCTAACACCGGATGCAGTTGCAGCATTAGTTTCACAAGGACACAGAATACTAATTGAAGTTAACGCAGGAGCTGCTTCCGGCTTTAAAGACAAAGATTACAGTGAGGTTGGTGCAGAAATTACTAACGACACAAAAAAGGTATTTTCATGTCCTATTATATTAAAAGTCGAACCACCATCGTTGAGCGAGATAGACCTCATAAACCCACAAACTTTATTAATTTCAGCTTTACAATTAAAAACTCAAAATAAAAAATACTTTGAAGCTTTGGCCTCAAAAAGAATTACTGCACTAGCGTTCGAATTCATTAAAGATGACGACGGAACTTTCCCCGCTGTCAGAGTCTTAAGTGAACTTGCAGGAACCGCATCCGTACTGATCGCTTCGGAACTACTTGCAAACACAAACGAAGGAAATGGCTTGCTACTAGGTAATATTAGCGGAGTACCCCCTACTGAAGTAGTAATTATCGGAGCTGGAACTGTCGGTGAATTTGCAGCAAGATCAGCAATTGGACTTGGGGCCAATGTTAAAGTTTTTGACAATTCTCTAACCAAATTACGTTGCATTCAATCCAATTTAGGACGACCAATATACACATCAACCCTTCAACCTAAAACATTATTAAAAGCCTTACGAAGATGCGATATAGCTATTGGAGCAATTAGAGGTAAAAACAGATCCCCTATTATTGTTTCCGAAGAAATGGTAGAGCAAATGAAACCAGGATCAGTTATAATGGACGTAAGTATTGATATGGGCGGTTGTTTTGAATCCTCAGAAGTAACTACCCACGATAACCCAACATTTAAAAAACACGATATAATTCACTATTGCATCCCAAATATCCCTTCAAGATACTCAAGAACAGCCTCTAAGGCCATAAGCAACATCTTCACTCCTTACCTATCTAAAATTGCAGAAGACGGCGGAATAGAAAATGCCATTCGTTTTGATAGAGGTTTGAAAAATGGTTTGTATTTTTACCACGGAATTTTAACCAGTAAATCTGTTTCAGATTGGTTTGGATTACCGTATAACGATGCAAATTTATTAATATTCTAACTCATTAATTGAGTAAACACCTCTTCAAAGAGAAACAGAATCGTAATTTTACATCATTTAATAAACATTTTAATTTATCATATGAGTTTTATTCATCGATTTGCTTATTTCCTTGTAGGAGGAATTCTTGGAAGTATTATAGTTTATTTTATCTGGGGGAAAAAGAAAACAACATTTTGTTACCTCCCTAATTGCAGAACACTAAAAGATGTTAGGCTGAAAAAGAGAGCTTTCGCTCCTTCCGTTCAAGAACTAGTAAACAACAATAAACTAGATACAGCTGCTATTTCTGATGCATATTTAAACGGCTCTGTAGATTTCTCTAAAAGCAACACAAAACTTAAATCTTGTAAAACCTACATCATTGAAAGCACTTACAATCAAAAATCATATGAATTTTTAGTAGAAAACTGTGATAGTATTGCATTAATCAAAAATGTAGTTATTAAATAATTTTTAAATCTATGGCAAATCCAATTCAAGAATGGATAAATGAAGATGATCAATTATATAACTTAATTATTGAAATACAATCATCTGACAAAAACCCAAACACACAAGCGGAAATAGCGTTTAATAAACTATGTGACCTCTATGATATCCCCAAAATGCCAGAGAGTGTGATAACTATTGAGCATAACTCTGAAAATGTTTGCGAATCAAGATCACTATTTGAAGAACACGCCCTACTAAAGTTCCTAGCTCCTGAAAACGAAGATCCAAGAGGAATAGTACTCTCTGCTGCATACAATATACTACACAACAACCTTGTAAATTACTATGAAGTTGCTAAAAAAGAATACGATAATAAAATTCCAGAAGTTTGTCAAATTGGAGTAAGCGGTAACGGTCATATTTCAAAAGTTGTCTTTTTTCAAAAAGAGACACAAAACTGGGAAGACCTTGGCTGTTTAACTATTGTAAGTATCAACAAACAATCAACTCTGTAATACCTTTTATATAAAAAAACCTCTAATTCAATTTGATTTAGAGGGTTTTTTATGCGTTTTTTAAAAGAACTATACCTTTCTTCTTTTTCGTTCTTCTTTTATTAAATTTAACTCTCTTGTTGTTTGACCAGCCACAGATGTGTTTTCTTCAGCTCTGCGAATTAAATACGGCATTACATCTTTAACCGGGCCGAAAGGCAAATATTTAGCTACATTATATCCTGCCTCAGAAAGATTGTAACTTATATGATCACTCATACCATACAATTGACCAAACCAAACTGAATCAGAATTTGTGGGAATATTATTCTCTCTCATTAACTGCATCACCAAATAAGAACTATCCTCATTATGTGTTCCTGCGAACAATGACAACACTCCGTGATTCTCAAGCATGTAAACAACCCCGTTATCAAAATTTCTATCTGTAGCTTCTTTACTTTCACATATTGGAGACGTATAATTGTTTAATATTGCACGCTCGTTTTCCTTTTCCATATATGCTCCACGAACCAACTTCATCCCTATATAAAACCCTTTTGCCTTAGCCTCTGCATGCAGCTCCATCAAGTAATCTAACCTATCCCAACGGTACATTTGTAATGTATTAAATACAATTGCTTTTTCGGTATTATATTTACGCATCATGTCTGCAACTAAATCATCAGCTGCCCCCTGCATCCAACTCTCTTCAGCATCAATTAATAATTTCACGTCTTTTTCTTTTGCTAATGCGCACACCTTATCATATCGAACTACTACCCTATTCCATTCCTCAACTTCTTTTGCCGATAACACATCTTCATTCCCTACCTTCTCATACAATTCAATTCTTCCAAAACCTGTTGGCTTGAATACAGCAAAAGGAATAGCATCCTTTTCTTTTACAAAATCAAGTAATTTTACTGTCATGTCAAATGCAGCGTCAAATTGCGATTCATCCACCTTTCCTTCAACAGAATAATCCAACACACTACACACTTTTTTAATATACATCTTATCTATTACAGGCATACAGTCGTCTTCAGACACACCTCCACAAAAATGATCAAATACAGTAGCTCTTATGAGTCCTTCAACAGGCAAATGAGCTTTTATTGCAAAATTAGTCATTGCAGTTCCTATACGTACTAATGGTTCATTAGCTATCATTTTAAATAAAAAATAAGCGCGCTCCAACTCTGAATCTTTCTTTAGAGAAAAAGCTACTTCTGTGTTGTTAAATAATTTGTTCATTTTTCAAAAATTATCATCCATGACTTGCTAATTAAATTAATACCACAATTATAAAAATATTGATAAAAATGTATCAGCTTATACTTATATAGAAACAAAGCTATATTTTTTTTGATTATTACACTAACTTTTCAATACTTGTATTAAAAAAATCTTGTTACTTTACGCCGTATTATAAAATCCAGTAATTCGATTATCAATTTAAGTACTATGAAGGCTATAACATCACAAGATTCAACCGTATACTTCAATGAAGAATGCTATACCGCCATAAACAAGCATTTAGCAACTAACAACTACTCAAAATTATTTCTTATTACAGATACAAATACATTAGAATTTTGCTACCCCTTATTTTGTGGCAAACTTGAAACTAACCTAGATATTGAAGTCATTCAAATTACACCTGGCGAGGAACATAAAAACATCGAAACTTGTTCCAGTGTTTGGAATGCATTGTCCGAATTAAATGCAGACAGAAAATGCTTGATTATAAACATTGGTGGTGGTGTAGTTACTGATTTAGGAGGGTTTGTAGCCTCAACCTACAAACGTGGAGTAGACTATATAAATGTTCCTACAAGCTTACTAGCGATGGTTGACGCCTCTGTAGGAGGAAAGACAGGAGTTGATTTAGGTAATTTAAAAAATCAAATTGGAGTTATAAACACCTCTAAAATGGTTTTAATTGACACTAAATTTCTAAATACATTACCGAAAAATGAAATGCGTTCAGGTTTAGCTGAGATGCTAAAACACGGATTAATACAGGATAAACAGTATTGGAATAAAATGATTGATTTATCAAAATTAACAGCGTCAGATTTAGATGAGTTAATCCATGAATCAGTTATTATTAAAAACAATGTAGTTACTCAGGACCCTACAGAACAAGGCTTAAGAAAAACTTTAAATTTCGGACACACCTTGGGTCATGCTATAGAATCTTATTACCTAGAAAACGAAAATAAAACAACCCTACTTCATGGAGAAGCAGTAGCTATTGGAATGGTTCTAGCTTGTTATATATCTACAAAACTAACCAACTTAAACATAGACACCTGCAATAAAATCAAACAAACTATTCTTGACACCTATAAAAAAGTTTCCTTTGAGACAGCAGACTTAGAGCCTATTATTGAATTAATGAAATTTGACAAGAAAAACTCTCATGGAAACATCAACTTCGTTTTACTGAGCGCTATTGGAAGTACTGTAATTGACCAAACTGTTTCCAATAATATAATTAAAGAGTCTTTTGAATATTATATGAGCTAAGCTAAATAACGCTCTTTTACGATGTTTATATGATGAATTTGATGACCTAGGATAATATATGCAATTGCCCTAACACTCATTGTATTTTCTCCCGAATTACCAAGAATTAACATTGTATTTTCATTAAAGGAATTAAATAACACTACTGTTGAATTCCTAACAGCTGTATACTCATTTAATAAAGAAACTAAATTCCTGTTACTTGCATTTGAATTCGAAACATAAAAGTTTTCGTCGTAACCAGGTAAATTCGTTTTGTCATTTCTTGAAAACCTAAGCGCTCTGTATTGAAATATACGTTCTGTATCTATCATATGAAGCATTAGTTCTCTAAGCGTCCATTTTCCATTTTGATAAGAAAAATCTAACTTTTTCTCACTTATTGAATTAAAAAAAATAATAAATTCAGACATTGAGCTTTCTAATGAATCAACTATCAGTTTATCACTTACTAGATCTAAATACATTTTTTGATAAGGAACATACTCTTCTACTTTCAGGATTGATGTAATCATTTCTTTTGACTTTAACTTATATTAGACAATCAATATACAATTACTGATAGTAATCAATTATATGGAATACCATTAAAAAAGCCTCCTATTAACAAATAGAAGGCTTTTAAAATCATTTAACTAAATTTAAATTTCTTTAAAAATAGTACTCATTAACCTTTTCTTATCATTAATACTCTCTTCAAGAGAAATCATTGTTTCTGTTCTATATACTCCATCAATATCATCTATCATAAATATGACATCTTTAGCATGCTGAGTATCCTTTGCTCTTATTTTACAAAAAATATTAAACTTACCTGTTGTAATATGTGCAACCGTAACAAATGGAATTTCATTAATTCGTTCTAAAACGAATTTCGTTAATGATGTTTTTTGCAAAAATATCCCTACATATGCAATAAATGAATATCCCAGTTTTTCATAATTAACACTTAAAGACGAACCTGTAATTATACCTGCTTCTTCCATTTTCTTTACACGAACATGGACTGTTCCTGCAGAGATTAATAGTTTTTTTGCAATATCAGTAAAAGGAACTCTTGTGTTATGGATAAGCATATCCAGTATTTGATGATCTATTTCGTCTAATTTAAACTTAGCCATTGTGTAATTCTATCTATTGGTTTAGGACACAAATATAACTTTTTTGCTATGAAACTGCTATTTTATCTACGAAATCTACTCCATTTATCGATATTTCATTAATTATTGTTAATGAATCGGATATTTTATCGGTATTATTTATCAATATTGAATTTTGACCACCATCGATTTCTTTATGACCAAAATACTCTTCTAAGCTCCCAACCTTTGCTACTTTAGGCACAAACAACAACTTTTCCTCCTTTAACGTTTCTTCATACTGTATAGCAATATCTACAAGCTCATCTCCAGTCATAACTACATTTCGAATAATTATATCAAAAAACAATTTCTGATTTTCAGGCAAGTTAAAATAAGATTGGTAATTATTTCCTTCAATATTACCATTTGCAATACATACAAATGAAGTTATTAGTGCTTCATAAATAAACAACCTTGTTTTTTCTCTTTTATAGTCTCCTGGGAAATGCCCAGCCTCAAACAATATTGTAGGCGTATTCATTGACTGAAAATTATCCCCCATACAATTAATATTAAAACCGTCATCATACCTTGAAATTTGATTCAACAAAACGTCTTTTAAAGCATTATTAATAGCTACAACCACCTCCATTGCCACTTTACGCGTTTGAGTTACAGTACGCTGTTCATCTTGAGCAGGAGACAAAAACGACAACACAGAAGAGTTCGCAGAAAAACCTGCACTAAATATCGTTCGCTGTCCATGTAAGTTAAAACAGTAATCTGGTTTAAAAGCTTTGTAGATATCCCGCAACACCTTACTCTCAGGCTGACTTAATTGTTGTGCATCCCTGTTTAAGTCTATACTATTAGCGTTTACTCTCGTATATTTTTCTGCCCCATCGGGATTTAAAATGGGAATCACACAGAATGTACATTCCGAAAGTAATTGAGAAACAACCTCATCCTTATAATGTAACCTATTAAAAAAATCAAATAATGCTTTTGTCGTGGTGCTTTCATTCCCATGCATTTGAGACCAAACTAATATCTTTATTTTACCAGTTCCAAACCTATAAGAGTAAATAGATTTCTTTTCAACAGACAACCCTATTCTAGTTATTTCAGCAATCGTTTTATGCTTTTTTTCCAATGGAGCTATATGTGAATTTTTAACATACCTACCTTCTAATGACTGTTCTTTAAATGAATTGTAATTCAGCATTCGTTTTTTGTTTACACAAATGTAAACAAACTATTGATTACAAATGTAAACAAACTAAACTACGCCTCCTGTTTACATTTGTACACAATAGTTCCGTTTAACATCAAGATTTATCAAACATATTCATCTGAAAATAATTAAAATATTTAATAATTTAATTTTCAGTGACTTAAAGCGTTCTTGATAAAGCTTTAGTTCAGTATAAAAACACACGTAATACAATTAAATTTTTATAGCTAATATATATTGTATACTTTTGTAAACATCAAAAACATCACATGGATAATAGTAATGCATTTACAAAACGTTTACAAAAGTTACTAGATTATTACAACTTAACAGCTTCTGGATTAGCTACAAAAATAGGAGTGCAACGCTCCAGTATTTCACATGTAATTTCTGGACGAAACAAACCGAGCCTAGATTTTGTCATGAAACTTTTACACACCTATAACGAAGTAACAATTGAATGGTTAATTGACGGAAAAGGATCCTTTCCTAAGTCAGAAAATCCCCCCCCTACTCCTCACAGTTTTACAGAAGAAACATCATCAGTTAAACCCGAAAAAAAAGAAGTAGAAAAAACAAACTCTGATGTTATCGATGAATTGACTCCTAAAAAAAGTAATCAAAAAGAAATTGAAAAAATAATATTATTATACAAAGACGGTAGTTTTGAATCTTTCAAGAATTAATATTCTAGATAGATTCATTTATTTTGTTACTTTGTTAAAACTATAATTCAATATTTATTAAAATGAAATTCACCCTACTCCTTCTTATTATATTAATAACATCATGTAATACACATGAACGAAATTGTACTGATTTCAAAACAGGTAATTTTGAATACGAATACGAACTGAAAGGAAAAACAACAAAAGCTACATTTAGTAGATCCGAAACACTCGAAATTGATTATAACGGAAAGAACATTGACTCAATCAATGTTAGATGGATAAATGACTGTGAATATGTATTAAAAACTATAAACCCAAAAACTCTCGCTCAAAAAAAAGCAATACATATAAAAATTTTGAGTACCAAAGGGAATACCTATACTTTTGAATCGAAAATTATTAATGATTCTCAAAAAAGAACAAGTAGAGGTACTGTTACTAAAATTAATTGAACCAAATAAGTAAACTTTACTTCAATTTTAAACCACAATACCTTTAAAATGAGTCATTTTAAAGGTATTGTGGTTTAAATAGCTTTTTTTGTATCTTTAAATAATCAACTCATACTTAGTTTTGAATTTTAAATTTTTCTTCATTTATGCCATAGGAACACTATGCTTTACTATTAAAGCACAAACAAATGAGGCAATTAATTACAATAACGATTCAAAAATAATTCGTGTAGGTGAGTACTTAGAAGTTTACGAGGACAAAAACAACAACCTAACTATTGACCAAGTAAGCAAACTTAACACCTTTAAAAATCACCGTAAAACCATACCTAGTTTTGGATTATCAGAAAGTACCTTCTGGGCTAGATTCAATTTTAAAAACAATAGTGATTACCAAGATTTTATTCTAGAATTCAATAAAGTCGCTATTCAAGAATTTAAACTTTTTTACAAAGAAAGTGACACTAGCATTAAATTCACCAAACAAGTTTTATTACTTAACAAAAAAAAATATAGCGGTAGAATGTTTTTACTAAACCTTAATATCCCTAAAAACACTTCTAGAACTATTTATATAAAATTTAGAAGCCGCTGGAGTGTTACGTTTCCTGTAAAAATAAGTTCCAAAGAACAAATGTTTCACAAACTATTTGATGAGGAATTATTCAATGGTTTATACATAGGCGTATTCCTTATAATGGTTTTTTACAATTTGTTTATTTACTTCTCTATAAAGGACAGAAGTTACATTCTATATGTTATCTATATATTCTTTTTTTTAATATTTCAACTTAATGAGAACGGGTTCTTTTTTAAATATTTTTTATATAAGACACCAAACATATACAGTATCACTATAAAAACACTTCCTATTATTACTAGTGTTGCAGCTATTTATTTTATCAGAGAATTTGTTAAAGCAAAAAAGTATGTACCAAAAATAGATCGTTTTCATATAGTAATCGTTATTCTATTGCTAGCAAATGTATTTTTTGCTTTCGATGAAAAGTACAATCACTTAGCTTTCTTAAGTCTAAACATACTGACTCTTACAGCTGCTCTTTACGTTTTGTTTGTTGGCATATGTGTTATATATAAAGGTTTTAAGCCTGCATGGTTTTTTATTATCGCTTGGTCAATTTTGATATTTTCAATTGTACAATTTAATTTAAGCAGCCTTGGAGTATTACCCTATTTCCCTATAACTGATCATATTTTAAAAATTGGATCTGTATTTGAAATAGTATTACTTTCTTTAGGTTTAGCAAATAGAATCAATGTATTAAAAACAGAAAAGGAAACTTCACAAGCACAAGCACTACAGCTAATTAGTGAAAAAAAGAGCATCGTTGAAAATCAAAATATTCAACTGGAAAGCATGGTAGCAGAAAGAACTCAGAAACTTGAAATTAGGAATGAGATGATCAGTAAGAAAAATGAAGAAAAGTCTATTATGATGCGAGAAATTCATCATCGAGTAAAAAATAATTTACAAATGATCAACAGTATGGTCCGTATTCAATCAAGATATACAGACAAAGAGAATACCGAAAACTCATTAAAAGAGGTTGAAAGACGAATTCAAACAATGGCACTGCTACATGAAAAAATGTATCAGTCAGATAACTTAGTTGAAATAAACATAAAAGAATATATTCAGAGTATTTTAATAGATTTATTAAGCATCTATAACATTGATAAAAAAACTACTTATAAAATAAAAATCATTGAATTTCAATATAATACAGAAACAATATTATTCTTAGGTCTATTGATAAATGAATTACTAACAAATGCCTTAAAACACTCCTTAAAAGATAAAGAAAACGGGCATATAACCATCAATTTAAAACCTTATAACAAAGGTATTCATCAGTTAATAATTACAAACAGTGGTAGAAAAATTGATATTGAAAAATTTAATAATTCAAAATCACTTGGCCAACGATTAATTAAAAACTTCGTAAAACAATTAGATGGAACTTTAACCATTGACAATACTACAAACACCTCATTTACAATACTTTTTAAAAACATTAGTTAATAATTTTTCGTAACGGTATCGGAAGAGATATACCTTCTTGCCTAAATCGCTTATGAACCGACTCTTTAAAATAGCTTTTCATCTTAAATTCTTGCAAAGGATCTATTAACCAAACATAAGCACGAATAAGTATGCCTGATTCTGTCACGTCTATCAATCTAACATCAAATTCTGGAGCGTTATCTATAATTTCTTGTGGAGTCCTGTTATCGATTACAAAATCTAAATCTGAAGCTTCTTCAGTTATGATATTCTTAGCTAAATCTATATCAGAATCCAAACCAATCATAAAGTCATTAAAACTTAATATTTTAGAATCTTGAATGGTAAAGTTTAATACTGACTCTGTGCTAATTACAGAATTAGGAATAATCAATCGTTTATTTTCAAAAGTCTTAATTACAGTATGGCGGAGTGTAATATCTTCTACAATACCGATACTTCCCTTTTCGAGTTTGATATAATCCCCTATTCTAAAAGGCCTAAACAACACAATAAACAATCCTGCAATTAAATTGGATATAGCGTCCTTTGCAGCAAAACCAATTATTGCAGCTAAAATTCCGGCTCCAGAGAAAATGTATCCAACTTTCTCTCTAAATATTGGTACCGTAAAGAGTATCACCAGTACTCCTATCAAACCAAGAACAAAACGTAAAGAGTTCCTTGTAAATTTTAATCTTGTTTCACCAAACCTTTCCTTTGTAAACCTTCGTTTTAAAAAAAAGATAACAAGTATTCTTAAAAGCCTTGATACAATCCAACATGTTAGAATAATACACACACTATAAAGTGCAATTCCTATACTAGACTCTAAATTAAAATAACTTATTATGGTATTCATTATTATATTTTACAAAAACTACTTCAAAAATATATAATGTTTCCGTCAACTAAAACAATAAACTATTAAAATAATTCAGTTTGTTCTCCATCAGCTCCTAGATCATCACTATCTAAATCTATATCACCTGATGAATCAACTTGTTTCTCCCCTACAACTTCTATATCCTTAACATTCTCTTTTTCTATAACTTCAAAAGGCAAAGGATCCAATAAATTAATTTGTTTTATTTTATCAGAAGTTAACTGATTCCCAAGTGCTTTAATTCCTTTTACAGCAATAAAGTCTTCAATATTAACTTCCTGATTTGGTTTTTGATCTTTTCCTCGCTGTTTACTATAAATTATATCAACCATTGGCCTATAATCTACAGCAACAATTTCTAATTGAGTTTTAGGGTGCTCCGAGATGAAATGCTCCTCTTTACCCTCTTGCTCTACAAGAAAACGTTTTATATAATAACGCTCTTTCTCTCCATCAAAATATATAGCAGAAATTGGTTTGTTAGGAATCCATTTTTCAAGTACAATCATTTCATCATCAAAGTGCAATGTAACCTCAGGGGTAACCGTTTTTAAAATTCCATTTTGAGATATAATTAATAATTTATCATCTCCTTTAAACTCACCTAATAACTCACCTCTACCATCAAGATTTAAACGTTGTACAGCATCATCAAACCAAATTTTTCTTGGTTTTAAAGTAGATACTCCCTTAGATTTTAGCTCTATACGTTTAACAGCATATTTAGAAACCAGGTTCCCTTTAGAAGCCCTACCTTTTACTAAAACATCTGCAAACTCTAAATCCCATTTTAATTTTTTAACACTACCTACTTGTCGCAGATTAATAGTAATTACCTCTGCCTCTCCATTAGGATTTGCAGAAAAATAAGTGACCATTGAACCTTTACTTCCTTGAGTAATAACGTATTCTTTATCCCTAGTCACACTTGTAACCGAAAAACGCTTTATATAAGATGCTTTAGAAATTCCATCTTTGTAAATAACATTATATACTGTTCTAGCATCTTTCTTTTTAAATACCGCTACGTGAATAATATTTTTACCTATAAAAGTTTTGCTACCTACTTTTGTTACCATCATTTTACCATCTCTGGTTAATACAATAATATCATCTATATCAGAACAATCAGTAACATACTCATCTTTTTTAAGAGAAGTACCAATAAAACCTTCCTCTCTATTTACATATAACCTTGTATTACGTATAATAACTTTAGTTGCATCAACATCGCCAAATTGACGTAATTCAGTTTTACGCCCCCTATCCTTACCGTATTCTTTCTTTAGACGTGTAAAATAATCAATAGCATACTGAATTAAGTTAGCCAAATGATGCATCACTTCTTCTATTTGCCTCTCTAAAGCATCAATTCTCTGCTGCGCTTTGTCAATATCAAATTTTGAAATACGCTTTATTCTAATCTCTGTTAAGCGAATGATATCTTCCTCTACAACTGCACGTTTCAAATGCTTAATATATGGCTGTAATCCGTTATTAATAGCCTTAATAACCCCTTCCCAGGTTTCCTCTTCTTCTATTAAACGATAAACTCTATTTTCAATAAAAATACGTTCCAAAGAAGCAAAATGCCATTGCTCTTGCAATTCATTCAATTGAATTTCTAATTCACTTTTTAATAAGAATACCGTGTGATTTGTAGATCTGCGTAACATTTCAGAAACTCCTATAAACACAGGTTTATTATCATCAATAACACAACCTAAAGGAGAAATAGATGTTTCGCATGAAGTAAATGCATACAAGGCATCTATAGTTTTATCTGGAGATATACTTGCGGGTAGATGAATTAATATTTCAACATTTGCAGCAGTATTATCTTCAATTTTTTTAATTTTTATTTTCCCCTTATCGTTTGCCTTTAAAATAGAATCGATTAAACTAGTTGTAGTAGTTGAAAAAGGTATTTCATTAATTACTAACGTATTTTTATCTAATTGAGATATTTTTGCTCTTACACGAACTTTTCCTCCACGTAATCCATCATTATAATTTGATATATCTGCAGCACCTGCCGTTGGAAAATCTGGGTAAATTGTGAATTTTTTCCCCTTTAAATGCTTTACAGAAGCATCAATTAATTCAATAAAATTATGTGGCAATATTTTTGTTGATAAACCTACTGCTATACCTTCCCCACCTTGTGCTAATAACAATGGAAACTTTGCAGGTAAATTTATAGGCTCTTTATTTCTACCATCATAGGATTGTTGCCACTCTGTAATTTTAGGATTGAAAACCACATCAATAGCAAACTTTGTTAAACGTGCTTCAATATACCTTGAGGCCGCTGCTCTATCTCCTGTTAAAATATTCCCCCAGTTTCCCTGAGTATCAATTAATAATTCCTTCTGACCAATTTGCACCATTGCATCAGCTATACTCATATCACCATGTGGGTGATACTGCATCGTATGACCAACAATGTTTGCTACCTTATTATAACGTCCGTCATCCTTTTCCTTTAACGAATGCATAATACGACGTTGCACTGGTTTTAACCCATCATCAATTGCTGGCACAGCACGTTCTAAAATAACATAAGAAGCATAATCCAAAAACCAATCTTTGTACATTCCTGTAACCTTAGTTATTGTCTCCTCTTCACTATATTGATTCGTGTTTAAATCGTCAAATTTTTCGTTTTCTTCTATACTCATTTATTAGATGAATTTTCCTGTACTATTTTATTTAATGACATTTTTAAAGCTTTTGTTTTTTTACTTCCCAAAAAAGATATATCAAAACAAACCTTTTTAACAACTCCATGAGTATAGATATATAAATAAAGTTTCTTGGTTAAAAATATTTTTTTAACTCGAAACCTTTTTAACTTATCCTTAGGGAATTCAATTCGTTGTTCTCTATAATTTCTTATTTCTGATAATAATACTCCTTTACTAACAAACACTAACCCAAGACCAGTACTATCGTATTCAATATACTTAGCTCTCTTATACCAATACATCAGAAATAAAAGTACTAGTAATACAAAAACACCAACTTCGTGAATTTGAAATAACGATGAATTTGAAATTAAATAATTATAACTAAAAAAACTTAGTAATATAACACCAAACATTACATAGCCACCTTTATAAAAAGGCCTGTTCTTTCTATTTGTAAATTTCATATTTCCCCAAAAATATTAATTAACATCATTCTTCAATTATATCTAGTTCAACCTTAAGGTTGTTAATAATAAACTTTTGCCTGTCTGGTGTATTTTTACCCATATAAAACTGCAACAAATTTTCTATAGACGTTTCTGGATCTAACATCACAGGATCTAACCTAATATCTTCTCCTATAAAAAACTGAAATTCATCTGGAGATATTTCTCCTAATCCCTTAAATCGAGTTATTTCAGGCTTTCCTTTTAATTTACCCATTGCTTTTATACGCTCTTCTTCTGAATAACAATAAACCGTCTCTTTTTTATTACGAACACGAAACAATGGTGTTTCTAGTATATAAAGATGTCTTTCTTTAATTAGCTCTGGAAAAAATTGCAAGAAAAAGGTAATTAATAACAATCTAATATGCATACCATCAACATCAGCATCAGTTGCTATTACAATATTATTATATCTCAAATCTGATAATGACTCTTCTATATTTAAAGCAGCTTGCAATAAATTAAATTCTTCATTTTCATATACAATTTTCTTACTCATCCCGAAAGAATTTAAAGGTTTCCCTCTTAAACTAAACACTGCTTGAGTATTTACATCTCGTGACTTTGTAATAGACCCACTTGCCGAATCTCCTTCTGTAATAAATAACGTAGAATCTAAACGTCGTTCTTTTTTGATATCACCTAAATGAACTCTACAATCACGTAATTTCTTATTATGCAAAGATGATTTTTTTGCTCTATCTTTTGCTAATTTTCTAATTCCGGATAACTCTTTACGTTCACGTTCCGCTTGTAATATTTTACGTTGCAAAGCTTCAGAGACGTCATTATTTTTATGTAAATAATTATCTAACTGAGTTTTTATAAAATCATTAATGTATGTACGCACTGTAGGTAACTCACCTCCCATGTCAATAGAACCTAATTTTGTTTTTGTTTGACTCTCAAAAACTGGTTCCATAACTTTTATTGCAACAGCAGAAATAATTGATTTCCTAATATCAGATGCTTCATAAGTTTTACCATAAAAATCACGTATGGTTTTTACAATAGATTCCCTAAAAGCTGCTTGATGTGTCCCTCCTTGCGTAGTATGTTGTCCGTTTACAAAAGAATGGTATTCTTCTGAATATTGCGTTTTACTATGTGTTATTGCAACCTCTATATCATCTCCTTTTAAATGAATAATCGGATATAACATATCATCTTTACTATTGTTGTCTTCTAGTAAATCTTTCAATCCATTTTCAGAGAAATATTTTTCTCCGTTATAAATTATTGTCAAACCAGGGTTCAGGTAAACATAGTTTTTTAGCATTTTAACTACATATTCGGAACGATACTTATATTTTTTAAAAATACTTGTATCGGGTATAAAAACAACTTTAGTTCCTTTTCTTGAAACTACATTTTCAATTGGATAATCTTCAGTGATATTCCCTTGAGAAAAATCTACAGCCTTACGTTCGTTATTTCTATTAGATTCTACTCTAAAATAACTTGACAATGCATTTACCGCTTTTGTACCAACTCCGTTAAGTCCTACTGATTTTTTAAATGCCTTAGAATCATACTTACCACCAGTATTCATTTTAGACACTACATCTATAACCTTACCAAGCGGGATTCCTCTACCATAATCTCTAACCGTTACTTTTCCTTCTTTTGTAGTGATTTCAATTGTTTTACCAGATCCCATGACAAATTCATCAATAGAATTATCAAGAACTTCTTTTAGCAAAATATAAATACCATCATCAGGAGATGCACCGTCACCAAGCTTACCAATATACATTCCTGGACGCATGCGGATATGCTCTTTCCAGTCTAATGAACGAATATTATCTTCAGTATATTTGGTTTCTTGTGACATTAAAATAGTGGCTGTTAGGATATATTGCTAATATAGGATAAAGTATAAAAAAATAAAAGCAGGTTTACATAAAGTTAGTAACAGACTTTTAAGCATCAAAAAACCTCATGAAGCATATTGTTTCATGAGGTTTGTATTATAATATTTTTATAATCGTTATTGGAGGACTACACATTAAATCTAAAATGCATAATATCACCATCTTTAACGACGTATTCTTTACCTTCAACCCCTAATTTACCTGCTTCTTTAACCTTAGCTTCACTACCGAACTCTACAAAGGTATCATACTGCATTACTTCGGCTCTAATAAATCCTTTTTCAAAATCAGTATGAATTACCCCAGCTGCTTGTGGTGCTGTTGCTCCAACAAAAACAGTCCAAGCTCTTACTTCTTTAACCCCAACTGTAAAGTAAGTCTGTAAGTTTAATAATTTATATGCAGCTCTAATTAAACGTGCTGCTCCTGGTTCTTCCAAACCAATATCTTCTAAAAATATTTGTTGCTCATCATAATCTTCTAACTCAGCAATGTCTGATTCTGTTCCAACAGCTAAAATAATAACTTCTGCATTTTCAGATTTTACAGCCTCACGAACTTTATCAACATATTGATTCCCTTCTTTTGCTGAAGCTTCATCTACATTACAAACATATAATACAGGCTTAGAAGTTAACATTTGAAATTCGTCAACAAAAATCTGTTCCTTCTCATTAAACTCTAACGATCTTACTGAATTACCAGATTCCAGTACATCTTTAAGCTTTAACAACGTTACCTGTTCTAAAACAGCTTCTTTATCACCAGTTTTAGCTGCACGTTTTACCTTTTCAAGTCTTTTATCTACCGTTTCTAAATCTTTTAACTGTAATTCAAAATCGATAATTTCTTTATCTCTTATTGGATCTATAGTTTCCTCTACATGTATAATATTCGGGTTATCAAAACAACGTAACACATGTATAATTGCATCACACTCTCTAATATTAGCCAAGAATTTATTTCCTAACCCCTCTCCTTTACTTGCTCCTTTTACCAAACCTGCAATATCAACAATCTCAACAGTTGCTGGCATAACACGCTCAGGACTCACCATACTTTCCAACTTAGCGATTCTTGAATCCGGTACATTTACAACACCTATATTTGGTTCTATAGTACAAAAAGGAAAGTTAGCACTTTGTGCTTTTGCATTAGACAAACAATTAAATAAAGTTGATTTACCTACATTTGGTAATCCTACAATTCCTGCTTTCATTATATGATGGTATTATAATTAAACTCGTAAAATAGTTACGAAAATCAGTTTGCAAAACTACATATTTTTATTGATTTATACATAGTAGCTATCAAAGGAAATGATTTTACTAAACATTAAAACGTAAATTGATATAATCGTATGGAAATAATAGTGTAATCAAGAAAATACTTCAAAGGAATTTAAGAAGTTTCGATACTCAATATGAAGTTAAATAGTTTCTAAAAAAAAGCTATGATATAAACACAGATAGAAACTAAAAAAGTAATACAGTAATTTACTAAAGCACTCATAATTGGTTATTTAAGTTGTGTAAATTTATAAAAAATAAACTGACCAAACATAAATTTTAATACATCTTTAACAAAAAAAGCAACTACTATTAGTAGTTGCTTTTTTTGTTTTTATTAATTTCATAACTATCCCTTAGGATGCATAAAAGCTTGCTTGTCAAGTAATACTTCTTCGGTCTCTACGTTATCATCATCCGGAACACAACAGTCAACTGGACAAACTGCAGCACATTGAGGCTCTTCATGAAACCCTTTACATTCTGTACATTTATCAGGAGAAATGTAATACACTTCATCACTTATTGGCTCTTGTGCTTCATCAGCATTTACTGTTTTTCCATTTGTTAGTACCAAATCACCTTTTAAGGAAGTTCCATCAGCATAACGCCAATCGTCAGAAGCTTCATAAATTGCAGTATTTGGGCATTCTGGCTCACATGCTCCACAGTTAATACATTCGTCTGTAATTATAATTGCCATAACTTAAATTCTCTTTTAATTAAAAATAACTTGTTTCCATTTTAGCACAATGAGTATCTTTGTAAAAAATCTGAAACAAACCTATATTCTTGGCACAAAAATAACGCCAAAAATATATAGATACCAAATAAATGAGTCAATTAAATAGTAGAATTATAGCATTTTCACAATTAGGTGATTTTTTAAGTCAATTTACAACAAAAGGAGTTATTAAAAAAGACGGAATTCCTCATAATGATTTATTTTTTGATGCATTTAAAATGCAAGTAGAGCGTAGCTATCAATTTAACCAATGGTTTACAATAGAAAATGTTTTGTTCGCTTGTGAAGGCTGGAGTGAATCACTTACTAATGACAACTTATTAAGTTTTGTTTCTAGTACAAATTTAAATGATATTTCGCCTAAAAAAGTTGCTATTATAATGGCTGGGAACATCCCGTTAGTTGGATTTCATGATTTTTTATCAGTATTAATTTCTGGGCATTCTGTATTGGTAAAACAATCGTCTAATGACAAACATTTATTACCAATTTTAGCAAAGTATTTACAATATGTAAATGAAAATTTTAAAAACAAAATCACTTTCTGCGAAGAAAAACTAGAAGGTTTTGATGCCGTTATTGCTACGGGAAGCGATAACACCGCTCGTTATTTTGAACATTACTTTGGAAAATACCCTTCTATAATTAGAAAAAGTAGAAATTCTATAGCCGTACTTACTGGAAAAGAAACAGACGAAGAGTTAAGCAACCTATCCGATGATGTTTTTACATATTTTGGATTAGGATGCAGAAGTGTCTCTAAATTATTTGTTCCAAAAGATTATAATTTTGATAAATTATTTAATGCTGTTTTTAAACATAAAGACATCATTAATAATGCCAAATATGCAAATAATTACGACTACAATAAAGCTGTATATTTAATGAGTTTATTTGACTTATTAGAAAATGGTTTTTTAATGCTCAAAGAAGATAAAAGCTACTCCTCACCTATTTCATCACTATTTTATGAAAAATATGACGATTTAGAAGTGTTGAAAGCACAATTAATTACTGACAGTGACTCAATACAATGTATTGTTGCAAAAGGTTTTTTAGACAGCGAAATTAAGTTTGGAGAAACTCAAAAACCAACACTTACTGACTATGCTGACGGAGTAAACACATTGGCTTTTTTAGCAAAATTATAACAACACTCACCCTTTATTTAAAGGAGAAACGAAAACAAGCTTCCTTATGAAAAAACATAATTTTAGTGCCGGACCATGCATCCTTCCTCAAGAAGTATTGCAACAAGCAGCTAATGCAGTATTAAACTTTGATGGGTTAGATTTATCTTTAATAGAAATATCTCATCGAAGTGAAAATTTTATTAAAGTAATTGAAAAAGCACGAAGTTTAGCTTTAGAATTACTGGGATTAGAGAATAAAGGATATGCTGCTTTGTTTTTACATGGTGGTGCAAGCTCGGAGTTTTTATTAACTCCATATAATTTAATGAAAAAAGATGATGGTAAAGCTGCCTATATGAATACCGGAACTTGGTCAACAAAAGCAATTAAAGAGGCTGAATTATTTGGTGAAATTGATGTAATAGCATCTTCCGAAGACAAAAACTTCTCCTACATACCAAAAGAGTTTTCTATACCTAATGATGTGAATTATTTTCACTGCACGAGTAATAATACTATTTCTGGGACACAAATGAAAAGTTTTCCTGAATTTAATGGATTAACCGTTTGTGACATGAGTTCAGATATTTTCTCTCGTCAATTAGACTTTTCTAAATTTGATATTATCTATGCTGGGGCTCAGAAAAACATGGGGCCCTCAGGAACAACTTTAGTAATTGTTAAAGAAGATATTCTTGGAAAAACAGGGCGACAAATACCTTCAATATTAGACTATCAAGTACATATAGCAAAAGACAGCATGTTCAATACACCTGCAGTATTCCCTATATATGTTTCTATGCTAACTTTACAATGGCTGAAAGATTTAGGTGGAATACCCGCTATTGAAAAAATCAATAATGCTAAAGCTCAATTACTATATGCTGAAATAGATAGAAATTCACTTTTCAAGGGGAACACAGCTACAGAAGACCGTAGTATTATGAATGCTACCTTCACTTTAATTGATGAAAACCATAAAGACACATTCGATTATATTTGGGAAAAATCAGGAATTAGCGGACTAAATGGCCATAGAAGTGTTGGTGGATACAGAGCATCTATGTATAATGCCTTACCACTTGAAAGCGTTCAAATTTTAGTTGATGCAATGCAAGAATTAGAAGCTATTATTTCAAAAAAACAAATTACATTATCATGAAACTGTTAGCTAATTATACAATTTCTAAATCTGGAATTGATTTATTAACAAGCGTTGGATTTGAAGTTATCACGCTAACTGTAGCACAAAGTCAATTGATTAACTACATTAATCAAAATAATATTGATGCATTAATTATTGGTATTAATACAACTATTTCTTCAGAATTAATTGATACCTGCCCTACCTTAAAAATTATTGGTAGTGCAAGTAATTATGTAGATAACATTGATGTTAGTTATGCGATAGATAAAGGCATATTTATTATCAATACTCCAGAAGCACATGCAGTAAGTGTAGCCGAATTAGTATTCGCTCATTTACTAGGTATGGTTCGTTTTCTTCATCAAGCCAACAGGGAAATGCCATTGGAAGGAGATTCTAGGTTTACTGACCTTAAAAATCAATTTTCAACCGGAACAGAATTAAGAGGTAAAACACTTGGTATTATTGGCTTAGGTACTGTTGGTAAAGAAGTAGCAAAAATAGCTGTCGGTTTAGGAATGAATGTAATTGCTACAAGTACATCTATTAAAAAAGAAACTATTGACATATCATTTTTCAACGGACAATCAATAACTTTTGAAATTGAAACGCAGCCATTAGCTTCACTTTTAAAAGCTTCAGACTTCATAACAATACATGTGCCTTATCAAGAAGGCTCATTAATTGGTACAAAAGAAATTGACTTAATGAAAACTGGTGTCGGAATTATCAATACTTCTCAAGGTGGAGCTTTAGATGAAATAGCTTTAATAAATGCAATTGAATCTGAAAAAGTTAAATATGCTGCTTTAGATGTATTTGAAACTGAACCAAACCTCGAAATTCAGTTATTAATGAACCCTGAATTATCATTATCTCCGCATATTGGTGGCACAACAATTGACTCACTACATAAAACAGAGAAAGAATTAATCACTCAATTTGCAAACTACATAGGTAATATCTAATAATTGGCATAATTTTAGTATATTTAGAATTGAGTTATAATTTAAATTAACAAACTAAAACAATATTAAAAATGTCAGGAATATTAGATTTACTAAACAGTGATTTAGGAAAAACAATTATAAGTGGTGTAGCTGGACAATCCGGACAATCTGCAGATAAAACTTCATCAGTACTAACAATGGCTTTACCTGTATTAATGGGAGCGATGAAGCGTAATGCTGCAACTCCAGAAGGTGCTGCAGGATTAATGGGGGCATTATCAGGAAAACATGATGGAGCAATATTAGACAACCTTGGTGGTTTATTTGCTGGAGGAGTTGACCAAAGTGTTATGGATGATGGAGCAGGAATATTAGGACACGTATTAGGTAGCTCACAAACTAACGTAACAAATGCTATATCTCAAAAATCCGGAATGGACTCAGGTACTGTAATGGAAATATTAAAAGTAGCTGCTCCATTAGTAATGGGATATTTAGGAAAACAATCTAAACAACAAAGTGTTTCTGATTCTAACGGAATTGGAGATTTACTTGGTAGTTTATTAGGTGGTGGCTCTGCTGCCCCAAAACAACAAAGTTTAATAGAATCATTATTGGATGGTGATGGAGACGGATCTATTTTAGATGATGTTGCTGGAATGGTTTTAAACTCTGGAAGTGCTAAAAAAGGTGGTCTTGGAGGATTACTTGGTGGTCTATTTGGGAAATAAGCTACCTCTATTAACATAAAAAAAGCCGAACTTTAATAGTTCGGCTTTTTTTATGAACTCTGTTTATACTATTTTTGTTTAAATTCTATTGAAATGCAAAAAATAAAGGACATTTGGGAGATTGAAAAAAACTGGCAATTAATACATCTAATATTAGGCGCTTTGGCGTTATTACTTTCTGGATATTTATTAGCCAAAGGAATCCTTTCAAATTTTTCTGAAGCAAACACTATCCTTCTTATATTTTTGACTTTTATTATAGCTTATGGGATATTAAACATAACACTTAAATTATTTAAAAAATTAGCGAATAAATGGCACGTAAGTTATCGATGGGAATTAATTGCGATCTTTTTAGTGTTCGCAGTTACTGGATCAACTTCTGCTAAAATATCAGGCCCGATTATCGAAATACTTAGCTTAAAAGAATTAATACCTAACTCATTTTTGTTTTGGACAATTCGTATACTAATCATCTTCCCAATTTACCAAGTTTTATTGGTTATTGTTGGATGGATGTTTGGGCAGTTTAAGTTTTTCTGGGCTTTCGAAAAGAAAATGCTGAGCAGAATGGGATTAAAAAAATATTTCAGTGAATAAACAACTGATGAGCATATTAAAATCGGGGTTATTAATAGGGCTAGTATTAGTTTTATTAGCTCCTTCTGTATTTAATTTTATTCATTCATTTGAGCATGATGAACATGTAGTAGATTGTAACGAAAGAAACAAAACACATTTACATGAAATAGAATTTGATTGTAGTTTCATACAGTTATATGCTACTCCACAAATTTATGATTCAATTGTTTATTTCTCGTTAGACAAAAACACCGATTATCATAGCACTATTCACTCTGAATATTCAAGTGAATACCTTCGCAACATCTTCATAGAAGACTCCCCTTTACGAGGTCCTCCTGTATTGATATAAATAAAAAAATCACATTCTAATTATTATTTATATAAGCACGTTTGGGCTACAGCTTAGATATGCTATTAATACAACTATACATGAAACATATTATAAGTTTACTTGTACTTTTTTTGAGTGCAAGTAGTTTTTCACAATACAAAATATCAGGTACCATTACAGATAACAAAACATCTGAACCATTAACGAACGTGACTATTTATATAAAATCATTAAATACAGGAACAACTACAAGTTCTGATGGTTTTTATAATTTAAAAAGTATTCCTTCGGGTAATTATTCCCTTCACGTATCTTATTTAGGTTTTCAAGATATCCATAAGGAAATAGAACTTAATTCTGACTTAACAATCAATTTTCAATTACATCCAACAGCCTTAGAACTTGAAGGTGTACTTATTTCTGCTCCTTTTCATAAATTACAAAAGGATAACGTTATGAAGGTTGAGAAAATAAAGACTTCAGGCTTAACTGATGCAAACAATCTATCTGAACAACTAAGTCAAGTCCCTGGTGTTAATCAAATTAGTACAGGTAGTGGAATAGGAAAACCAGTTATTAGAGGGTTAAGCAGCAACAGAGTACTAGTCTATACACAAGGAATCAGATTGGAGAATCAACAATTTGGTGAAGAACATGGTATAGGCGTGAGCGCTGCTGGAGTTGAAAGTGTAGAAATTATTAAAGGTCCTGCTTCTCTACTCTATGGATCTGATGCTATTGGTGGGGTGTTATTTTTAAATCCAGAACGATATGCACCATTAGATTCCTTAGATATCGATATTTCTTCTAAATACTTTTCTAACACAAATGGGATAACTACTAATTTCGGGCTTAAAAAAACCACTGAAAAACTAAAACTTTTAACTCGCTTCTCATTACAGCAACATGCTGATTATCAATACAAAAACACACGAGTAACTAACTCACGTTTTTCAGAATACGACTTAAAAACTGGTGTTGGTTTTGGGAATGATAAAATAACTAATGACATTCGTTATAACGTTAATTTTAGTCGTTTAGGGATACCTGAAGGAGTTAATTCTCAAAATAAAAACATTAGACCATTATTACCAAATCAATCTATTGAAAACCACATGATAAGTTCACATACAAAAGTGAACTTAAACAAAGGAAAATTTGATTTGATTTTTGGATATACATTTAACAATAGAAATGAATTTGAAGAGGAGCATCACCATGAAGGAGAAGAACATGAAGAAGATGAACATGAGGAAGAAGAACACATTGAAGAAAAATTAGAACCTGCTTTGGAAATGCACCTAAGCACATTTAATTATAATATTAAATACGAATTTCCAGAAATTAATGATTTTGAAATTATTATCGGATCACAAGGTATGCACCAAAAAAACAAGAATTTTGGATTAGAAACTTTAATTCCTGATGCTACAACAACCGACGCTGGAATATTCGGAACATCTCACTATCATTGGTTAAAACATGCTATACAATTCGGTTTGCGTTATGATTATAGAAACATACACATAAACACAATTAAAAAGAATAAAAGTTTTAATAGTTTTAATGGAGCTATTGGATTTAAAACTGATTTAACCAACAAAATAACTGGTCGTATTAATCTTGCAAGCGGATTTAGAGCTCCAAATTTAGCTGAGTTAACATCAGATGGAGAGCATGAAGGAAGTAACCGTTACGAAATAGGAGATATAAATTTAACTAATGAACAAAATATACAGTTAGATTTAAACTTAAACTACAAAAGTGAACATTTTGAATTTTTTGTAAATGGTTTTTACAACAACATCAATGACTATATCTACCTTAGCCCAACTTCTGAATCTATTGAAGATGCACAAGTATTCAAGTACTTACAAGAAAACGCTACTCTTTATGGTGGTGAATTAGGAATACACTTGCACCCTCACCCATTAGATTGGTTACATATTAGTAGTAACTTCGAAACGGTTACCGGAAAATTAAGTAATGGAGTTTACTTACCTTTGATACCTGCCAATTCTATTCACACTAATTTAACTTTTACCATAACCAAAGACTCTAAGTTGAATACGGATGCTTTTATCAGTTTAAAAAATGTATTCAAGCAACAAAATGTAAGTAATTCTGAAATTGCTTCAAAAAATTACGATTTAATTAATTTAGGAGTGAATTCTGAGTTACAAACAAAAAAAGCAAATTATATATTTAACTTAGGTATAAATAATCTTCTAGATAAACAATATATAAATCATTTATCAAGGTTAAAAAATGATGGTATTTATAATCAAGGAAGGAATATTATACTCGGCATGACAATTAAGTTATAAAAAAACAAAAGGGCTTCTAAAATTAGAAGCCCTTTTTAAATTTCAAAATATTTTAGCCGACATCAATAATATCTCCTCCAACTTCTCTTCCTTTTAATATATAATTATAAATCCATGTTAATGTAAATGTTGGAATAAAATCCAATCCTGGAGCTAGCTCTTCAATTAAACTTACCAAACCAGCTACTTTACCAGTTTTCCCTTTATACATACGTGTCATTATCAATGCAGATAATGGCGCCCAAATTACATCACCAAATTCACCAATAAGAGGTAATGTAAACGTAGCCATACCAATAGCATCAAACAATATCCCTAAGGCCAATTTTTTATATTTATTTTTTTTCCTTGTCTCTCTAGTTATCATTTATAGTTGTTATATTATCATCATTATTATTAAAAAAGCAATAAGTATGCCGAAAAACAATCGTTGAATTCACAAAAAACAATCATATAATTTATACAGTTCTAAAATTTCAAATAAGAAATTTATCACATTAACAAATCTTTATTCATTATCTGAAGTTCAACTTCATAAGCTTCAAAAATCAATCCATAATAGGTATCTTTGAGTTCCTTAAATTTAAGGAAAAATCAAATACTAACGGTAGTCCTTACCGTATTAACTATAAAAACAAATAATCATGTCAGGAAAAGCAAAAATTATTTATACAAAAACAGATGAAGCACCAGCTTTAGCTACACGTTCATTTTTACCAATTGTTCAAGCATTTACAGCTTCTTCAGGAGTAACTATTGAAACTAAAGATATTTCTCTTGCCGGTAGAATATTAGCAAATTTTCCTGATTTTTTAACTGATGATCAAAAAGTTCCTGATGCTTTGGCTGAATTAGGGGAATTAGCAAAAAAACCTGAAGCAAATATTATCAAGCTTCCAAACATTTCTGCTTCTGTCCCTCAATTAAAAGCAGCTATAAAAGAATTACAAGAACAAGGGTTTGCTATTCCAAATTATCCGGATGATAATGACACTGCTGAAGATAAAGCAATTCAAGCACGTTATAATAAAATTAAAGGATCTGCTGTAAACCCTGTATTACGTGAAGGAAACTCTGACCGTAGAGCACCAAAAGCTGTAAAAAATTACGCTCGTAAAAACCCACATTCTATGGGAGTTTGGAGTTCAGATTCAAAAACACATGTGGCAACTATGAATGCTGGTGATTTCGCTCATAACGAAAAATCTACCACTATCTCAAGTGCTACAACTGTAAAAATTGAATTTACTTCAGAAAACGGAACTAAAACTATTTTAAAAGATAATTTAAACTTATTGCAAGGTGAAATTATTGATACTACAATAATGAGTAAAAAAGCATTAATCGCTTTTTTAGATGAACAAATAAAAGATGCAAAAGCAAATAATGTATTGTTTTCTTTACATATGAAAGCAACAATGATGAAGGTTTCTGACCCTATCATTTTTGGTCATGCTGTAAGAACATTCTTCAAAAATGTTTTTGATAAACATGCTATTGTTTTAGATGAATTAGGAGTTGATGTTAATAATGGACTTGGAAACTTATTAGGGAAACTAAATGAATTACCTGTAGATAAACGTTCTGAAATAGAAGCTGACATTCAAACTGCTTATACTAACGGACCAAGTATCGCAATGGTTGATTCTGATAAAGGAATCACAAACCTACACGTCCCTTCAGATATTATTATTGATGCTTCTATGCCAGCAATGATTCGTACTTCAGGAATGATGTGGAATAAAGAAGGAAAACAACAAGATACTAAAGCTGTAATTCCAGATAGTAGTTATGCTGGTATTTATACAGCTACTATTGATTTCTGTAAAAAACACGGTGCATTTGACCCTACAACAATGGGAACTGTTCCTAACGTTGGTTTGATGGCTCAAAAAGCTGAAGAATATGGTTCACATGATAAAACATTTGAAATGGCTTCTAACGGAACTGTTCGTGTTATTGATTCAAGCGGAACTACTTTATTAGAACACAGTGTTGAAACTGGAGATATCTGGAGAATGTGTCAAGTAAAAGATGCGCCAATACAAGATTGGATTAAACTTGCAGTAACAAGGGCAAGAGCTTCTGCTACCCCTGCCGTTTTCTGGTTAGATAAAAATAGAGCTCATGATGCTGAGTTAATTAAAAAAATAAACACTTATTTACCTAACCACGACACAACAGGTTTAGATATCAGAATCCTATCACCTATTGACGCTACACATTTTACTTTAGATAGGGTAAAAGATGGAAAAGACACTATTTCTGTAACGGGAAATGTACTACGTGATTATAATACTGATTTATTCCCTATATTAGAATTAGGTACTTCTGCTAAAATGTTATCTATTGTGCCGTTAATGAATGGTGGTGGATTATTTGAAACTGGTGCTGGTGGTTCTGCCCCTAAGCACGTACAACAATTCACTAAAGAAAATCACTTACGTTGGGATTCATTAGGAGAATTTTTAGCATTAGCTGTTTCATTAGAACATTTTGGAAATACAAACAACAACTCAAAAGCTTTAGTATTAGCAGAAACTTTAGATGAAGCTACAGATAAGTTCTTGGATAATAGAAAATCCCCTTCTCGTAAAGTTGGTGAATTAGACAATAGAGGCTCACACTTTTATTTAGCTACTTATTGGGCTGAAGCATTAGCAAACCAAACAAAAGATAGTAATTTGCAAGCTTCTTTTTCTAAAATTGCTAAAGATTTAGCTTCACAAGAAACTACTATTGTAAACGAATTAAATGTAATTCAAGGTAATCCAGTTGAATTAGAAGGATACTACGCTCCTACTGAGTCATTAGTTGTTTCTTCAATGAAACCTAGTAAAACACTAAATACTATTTTAGCAACTATTGCTTAATACACTATTTAAATTATACTTATTTAAAAAGCTTCTGACTTATCAGAAGCTTTTTGATTTTACTACCTTTACATTATGAAATTTACCAAAACTACTGAACAAGATTCCATGTATAGTGATTTAGAACACATGTCTATTTCTGAATTATTAACCAATATAAATACTGAAGATAAAACTGTTCCATTAGCCATCGAGAGAGCTTTGCCACAAATCGAAAATTTAGTAACTGAAACAGTTAATAAACTGAAAAATGGGGGTAGAATATTCTATATTGGAGCTGGTACTAGTGGTAGATTAGGTGTAGTTGATGCTTCTGAATGTCCTCCTACTTTCGGAGTATCTCATGATTTAGTTGTTGGATTAATTGCTGGAGGTGATGATGCTATTAGAAAGGCTGTTGAAAATGCAGAAGATGACACTAAACAAGCTTGGATAGATTTAAAAAGTTATAACATTACAGATAAAGATATTGTGATTGGAATTGCTGCTTCAGGAACAACACCTTATGTAATTGAAGGACTAAAGAAGTGTAATGAAAATGGTATTATTACAGGTTGTATTACTTGTAATCAAGATAGTCCCTTAGCATTAACTGCTAAATTCCCGATCGTTGTAATTGTTGGACCAGAATTTATCACTGGAAGTTCACGAATGAAAGCCGGTACTGCACAGAAATTAGTTTTAAACATGATTTCTACTGCAACAATGATCCAGTTAGGAAAAGTAAAAGGTAATAAAATGGTGGATATGCAACTATCCAATGACAAATTAGTAGAGCGTGGCACACAAATGATTATGAATTCATTAAACATAAATCACAATTTAGCACAAGAACTTTTATTAAAACACGGGTCAGTTCGTAATGCAACAATATTTTATAATAATGAGAACAAATAAAGAAGTATTATCAAAAGGAATAAAATTTATGGCAATAGCTTTATTTTTTATGTTTTCAGGACCTTTTTTATTACACCTAGGGTTTAAATTACGTAATTTCCTAACTATAGGTATTGCTGGTTTATTTTGTATAGCAGCAATTTTACTTACAATGAAGGGCTTACATACAATTATAAAAGCACTATTTAACGATTAACACCTTTTATAACCTTAACAGGTGTTGTTGGATTATAACCAAAAGTTTTATCTTCAATTACAATATCAAAAGCAAATAATAATTGTGATACTATAGCATAATGATGAATCGTATGTGAGTTTGCCTGTACTAAAATCGCATACAAATTAGTCGGTACAGAAACCTTTCCTAAACCCAAATCATCAATAAGCTCATATTTATCCTCTAAATCATAGTTCAAATAACTTTCTAATTCTGCTAAAACTTGTTTTATTTTCATTTTAGCGAAATTAATATCTGACTCAATAGTAGTATTTCGCTCTCTATCCGTTAAATCAATTAAATAGTTATTTAATCCTTTAAAAATAGCAGAATAAAAATCCAATATATGTCGAATATGACCTCCAATAGTTGAATAAAAGGGACCTACTGAATTATCAACATAGGCAGACTCTGGCATATTCTCTAATAAAATCAGTGACTTTTCTAAGGTGTTTTGAAGTGAAGAAATAAAGTGTTTATTCATATAAAACTGAAGATAATTAATTTAGCTGAATCTTAGTCCGTAAACGCTAAAAAACTTACATAATGAATTCAATTTTAATATAAATGTTATTCTAACAAATACAGTATTAATATGATTTATTTAAAATTATCATATTCATTCAATAATAATCCTTTTAGTTATACTCATAGTATCATTTGATACTCTAACTAAATAAGCTCCTTTTGAACAATTAGAAATATCTATAGAAGCTTGATTGTCGTTTGCAATTATTTTTTGATAAATTATTTTCCCTAATACATCAAAAACACGAATTTCACAAAATTTAATACAGTTATTAAAAGATAAAGTAAATATACCGTTACTAGGGTTAGGGAATAAATCAAGATCAGTTGTATTAGTAATATCTATACAACTTCCATCTTCAAAACACTTGTTAGCTTCAATTTTTATCGGGCCAAAATTACTTTTACAACTTCCTTCTATAGTATTTATAACTGTAAGAGATACATTATTATTTCCATTAATTATATAAGTATGTGTAGGTTCAAATTCAGTACTTGTATTCCCATCACCAAAATCCCATAAGTATTGAACGTCATCCCAATTATTGACTACTGAATAATTGATAAATTGGTATGTACAATCACTTATTTTTTGAACTTCAAATTTAGCATTTATATCACACTCTTGAAAACAAATATTTTCAATTAATGAATCTTGATAATCAAAACTCTTCACACAAGAAATATCTGTATTACAAGCTATATCCTTCTCAACTATAGTGTCTATAAAAAAATTAGCTCCTCCACAGTATTCAATATCTGTTGTGAAGTTAAAGGTAAAATCAGTACTCCCTGTTAAAGGTAATGTGAAATTTAAATTGTCCGCAGAATATATTCCATCAGGTAAACGAATAGTAATCAACCCCGTTAATTCAGAAATATCAGTATCAGATTGATAATGAACTATTGCTAAATAATTATTAAAGTCAACATTTTCTTGCACATCAATAGACAATTGATGAGAGTAATTATTTGCTTGCTCTAACTCTAAAAACACAGGAGTAGATTGAAAAGTTATTTCTTTAGTCTCGGTGCAGTTAGTAATACCACTTGCTGCAAAGTTAATAGAACTTACTCCATCATAATCACACGTAGGCTTAAACGTAACTAATAATTGGTAATAATTATTTAAATAACCTGATTGATTAGCTATATACCCTGGAAGTATACCATTCGTACCTTCTAAATCCCATAACTGCCCACTTACAATATCTATTGGTGAGGAAAATTCTGTATCAAAACATTGAGGGTTTGTAGGATCAATAGCTTCAGATACAGGGTAACGGTACTGTACAGACATTTCAAAGCCGTTTGGTACATCTATTTTAAAGTTAGGACTAGTAATATTAGCTTTTTCATTATTAAATATCTGTACTACATATTGAAAAGAATCACAATATTGAAGAAGAGCATTACTATCAAAAAGTGGCATTACATCCATTCTTAAATTTGATTTTATAATTTCTAACTCTATTTTTTTATTAGTATCTAAAGGGCAAATAATTCCATCATTATTCAATATATCATCAGATATAGGCCCGCAAGAAACACCAGTTTCTATTTCAATATCAATATTTTGTTCGTAAAAATTACAATTATTTAATGCTACATCAATATGTCCTTCCATTTCATTATTAGCATTAATTGGTTCTAGTTTTAATAACAATGTATTTGTACCATAAATTGCACCAACAATGTCATACCCATCAATTGAAGAATTAGTAATCGATATTAGGTTACCTGGATACGTAAATTTAATCCACGGATGTATTGCTTGTTGAGAACTTATATTATCAATATCTATCTTGTAGCTTGTTATAGCTCCTACTGTTTGAAAAAAAGGATTTACAATATCCAACCTTAAATCTCCAGGATTAAAACCACTACCATCACTAACAATTCTTGTAGGGTAATTAGTTTCAACTATTTCTTTTAAAGGCTCTTCTGCATACCCTTGCTCTAAATGTGCCCCAACTACATCTATAGTTTGTCCTTCAGAAAGTGAACAATCATTTAACTTCAATCGAATATGAACACTACAATACATAGTAGTACTTGTTTTATCAAAAGGACGAAATTCTTCAAGCTCTCCATATTCTGAATCGTAAAGCCTGAATACACCTGGGTTACCCTCTACTGAATTAATACTTAAATTTGGTGGATCATATATTCCAGTAACAACATATTCTGCACTCGTCAAAACAATATTATCATTAACTGAAGCTGGTATAATTACTTCTAGCGGGCCAATAATTTGAATTACATTCCTAAATTCATTTGGAAAATCGTCTTGAAAACCACCTTGAACATGAAAAGATATATAAAAATCCCCATCAGATGAACAGGAAACAGGAGCCCCCCCTAACCCACCAAAATAGTCCAATCCATATATTTCAAAATAAGTTCCATAATGATATGGAGATTCAGGTAGATTTGGAGTAACATTAATCCCTCCTCTAAACTCTTTTACAGGATACACATTTGGAAAATCTTCATTATTATTAATCATTTTATTTACTGAAAAAAAACCAGAAATTTTTACAACATCATATTTACTAACTTGTTGATTACTAATTTTTATCTCATAAACTACTCTTATTGAAGTGCTTAAATCTTCTCTGTAGATAAAATCATTTGTAACTATAGGATCTGATGAACCAACACTATATTCAGCTTGTGTCATTGTAAGAATGGGTATGTTTTCCGGGTGAGAATACCAAATATACCCATAAAATATTTCGTCGCTTCCTACATCACAAACTGCCTCTCCAATAATTTCCGTTCGAATAGTATCAGATGCATAAGCACCATTAGTATTTAAGTTTTGGAATTCATTATTATCTACCCCTTCAATAGTAATTTGAGTACCATCAGAATATCTTCCATAACTAGTTCGGATAGCATTAAAGCTACTAGTCACAATAGGGTATTCATTAGGACAAGAAGGCAATAAAGGGAAGTAATGTAAATAGAGTTCTTTTTCATCACAGCCAAGATTAATCTTTTGATTAAAACATTCAGAAAAAGTACCATAAACAGTTGCTTCTAATAAGCGCTCAGTATCTGTACAATTAAATAAATTGTCAGAATCTAAAAGTAAATCAAACTCAAAACACCCTCCATAGGTAGTCATTAAATTAGAAAAAACATAAGGATCTGTAACTTTTAAATTTAACACCAATTTTTCATCAATAACTGTAGTAGTTGGAGTTACTGATAATTCTGTGCCATTTTCAGTAGTAAAGATTGGTTGAAAACTTAAATCAAGTCCTGTACCACAAGGGAGAACTATATTTGCTTCTAACAACATAACATCATCATATATTTGATTTTCATACCCTCCACCATTTCTATCAAAACAAAACTGAACATGATTTGATTCCCCCAAATCAAAATCTACATCAAGCAGTAAATTATTAGAATTACTTTCCTCAATTAATTGAAATTTTGACCCTAAATTATCTGTAGAATAAATTGTTTCACATTCTGAGCTTAAACTATAAAATTCACTTTGAAAATATGTTCCATGAAAACCATTATCACAATTATTTGATGAAAAATATTCAGGTAAAGGAATGAGGCTTACATCACATTTAATACTAATTGATGCTCCAGGAGCTAAATCATCAATTTCGCCATCATTATCTTCATCAGTTAAATCTATTAAACCAGAAATTTCATCACCAAATAAATGTACTCTACTATCATTCCCAAAAGTATAAGTTGATGTATCTACAGGAATATTATTAATTCGAATATTAGAAATTTCACATCCATAATTAGTATTTAGTAATAAATGAATATTATAAGCTGCACCTGAAGCATCCATAGAGTTCGTTATAGTATACTCTACCGAAGAAGTTTCTCCACATAAATTAAGTCCATCATCTGAATCAAATGAATAACTTAAACTTGGAGCTAAGGGAAAGAATTGAAAATCACCTACACTTTTTGCAATAACACAATTACCAGCTTCAATACTACCAATTACAGATTCATATTCTACATGATTAGATCCTCCATTAAAACAACTTGTCACCATATAATCAAATTTAACTTCAATTAGCATATTTGCACTAAAATAAGAGAAACTGGTATCAATATCTGAGGCAATTAAAACTATTTTTGTTGTGTTACTTGGCGCTACTGGAGCTATAATTGTCGCTGTAGATACATTATAATTTGTTGCCCCAATGGTAATTTCAGAAATCCCCATAAACTCTAATTCATCTGTAGGACTTATATTTATTTGTAAAGTAGAAAAATCTGTTGAATTTCCTGGGATACTAATATTAAGTTTCTGAGTCAATAACTCGTTGACATTATTAAAAACAAGAGTTTGATTAGCACTACCAAGTACATCTAATGGTAAATCTAAACTAACAGAACTAAAAGACAAATTATAACTATCAGTTTCATTTAACAATATTTCTGGTTGACTTACCCCTGAGATACTATAAAAATAATTTATCCTATTTTTAATAGATACTAAATTATCATCAATAAACTGATAACTATTACACTTAGCTTCAGCCTCAAACTCCAAAATTATGGTCTCTCCAGTTGCAATAGTATTAATAACTATAAACTCTGGATTATACACATCCATTTCTGATACTACTGTGAAATTATTGCATACTGAATTCGCAACATAACTTATACCTACAGGTAAATTAATTTGTAATACGGAATTCGCGTCAATAATGTTATCAGTATTATTTTTTATTAATACCCTAAATATTTCTTGATTACCAAAAATTTCTATTCCTAAAGGATTTTCATATGTAATATCGATATCCTGTGATTGACCTACAAAACTGAAACTAAAAAATACTATTAGCAACAAATAACTTAATAATTTTTTCATAGAATATCAAATAAAAATTAAACCTCCAAAAGAACACTTACTGTTAATAAGTTCCAAATAAATGTAAAATGTTACCCATTTTTTATTAAAAAAACCACTTTTACCAATACATTATATTGAATAAAAAGCGATATATTTTAAATTATACTCTACAATAAATCGTATTAATTAACACATAGTTGCTATTTCAAAGTTTTAGCAATAGATAATATAATTAGATTATTTTATGTTATTATCAACAGGTATTTTGTTAATAAATTAATTTGGATAAATCAAAATAAACAATTTTACATAGTTTATTCGTTATTTGAAGGCTAAAACGATGTAGTACAATATTTACTCGACAAAAAGAATAATTATTCAACACAATCCGCCTTTTACTGTGTTTTTCACAATACTTAAAACCTAATTATCACAATTCATTACTAAACAACACATATTGTTTAATATTACATCATTAATGATTTTATAAATAATAATACTTTGATTGTCATGAGAATAATTACTCTACAAAAAAGGAAAATGTAAATTTTAGATTATGTAGGTCATTGAATCTAAATAAGAGATATTTTAGGAAATAAAATATTAAGTATTAATCAGAACTAAGACTTCTCGATGAATAATTATTTAGAACAAATTCCTTAAACTCTAAACTTATTAAAGCTACATTTTTTGAGTTTGTTACAAAAAAAAAACCTCTATATCGATTGATATAGAGGTTTTTAAAGAAGGCGGCGACCTACTCTCCCACATAACTGCAGTACCATCGGCGCTAATGGGCTTAACTTCTCTGTTCGGAAAGGTAAGAGGTGAGCCCCATTGCTATAACCACCTTAAGTTTTAAGTG